>Ga0316220_1000228_pt1 | contig 88165 bp, 67 predicted proteins | sample TBH18005metaG_FD_203632 | JGI IMG/M metagenome (GOLD analysis project Ga0316220, IMG submission 203632) | Freshwater microbial communities from Trout Bog Lake, Wisconsin, USA - TBH18005 | ecosystem: Environmental > Aquatic > Freshwater > Lake > Hypolimnion/Profundal zone | place: USA: Wisconsin... | reverse complement strand
CCAAGGGATTATGAGTCCCCTGCTCTGACCGTTGAGCTACAGGCCCTTCAACAAGGATAAACCATTGAACAATAACGGCTTAGGGTGGCCTCTATTGGTCAACGCCAGAGAGTGTTTCTTGAGTGGTGCCGGTTCTGGTGCCGGTTTCTTTATTGGAGGCGCTGCAAAGCCGCTCCACCGCCTCGGGTGTCGGATGGATGTACCGCTGAGACACCACGATGCTGCTGTGTCCGGCAATCCGCATGATAGTGAAAGCATCCACTCCTGCTTCCCCAAGCCTAGTAAGCATTGTATGGCGGAGGGAGTGCAGGACAAAATCGCCCGGGAAGAGTGGCTTGGGTTTTCCAATAACGACCGGGGCGAATGCCTTGCGGTGCAGGTGATTGATTGAGGTGCTGATGTAGGGCTTGCCCTCCCCGTTGTCGAACACGAAGGTACTCACAGCAGCAGGCGTCGGCTTTCCCATCCTTGCCTTATAACCCGACGCATCGCGCAGAGAAGGCGGAATTGCTACTGTTTGGCAAATAGCACATTAAAACTTGAAGACAACGATGGTCAACACAACCGTTCTATTGTGCAAGACACTCGAGTGATGCATTACCACGATGATGCTGCGGGATTCTGAATTGTCCGCATAACGTCCATTACGCGTTTACGCTTTCGCTATGGAGCTTTCCCGACCTTTCCATGCACGATGGACGGAACGAACGCCGATGTCGTACTTCCCCGCTACGCTTTCCTTTGCAATGGCCAATACCGCTTCCAAAACGGGCTAGAGCACCACGGCTTCCGTATGGTCAAGGGGTAATTCAGTATAATTCGGTGAGTCCTGAACACTGTTGTATCTGACTTGCCCCTCATCCCCTTGAGAAGAATACCTGTCAGTCAACGTTTTCCGTCATTAGGGAGTGAAAAATGAACATACCCGAATTGGAGGTACTGCTTCCGGTCCACAATGAGGCCGAGAGCATCGAGGCGACGGTGCGAGAGCTTTACACCGAGCTGTCCAAAGTGACCAGCGTGGGCTTTATCGTCTGCGAGGACGGAAGTCGCGACAACACGAAGGAGATTCTCCGTCATTTGGCGCAGGAGATTCCCATGCGCCTCAACCTCAGCGATGAACGCAAGGGCTACTCCAAAGCCGTGCGCGAAGGCATGCAGATGCTAGAGGCCGACTGGCTGCTGTGTGTGGACTCCGACGGACAGTGCGACCCCAGGGACTTTGCCGCTTTCTGGAAAGTGCGCGACAGGGCCGATGTGCTGCTGGGCTGGCGCGTCAATCGGCAGGACACCTTTGCCCGCCGCACGATGTCGCGCTTCTTCTATCTCATCTATCAGACGGTCTTCCACGCGCCGGTACATGATCCCAGCTGCCCCTATGTGCTGTGCCGCAAGGCTGTGGCGCACAGCCTGGCAGACCACTTGCGCGAGATGAAACAGGGCTTCTGGTGGGAGTTCGTCGCGCGTGTCCACCGGGGAGGATACTCCATTCTGGAGATTCCCGTGCAGCACCGTCTGCGTTCGGCCGGCGTCACTCAGGTGTATCACGTCAAGAAGATGCCGGGCATCTTCATCCGCCACGTGCTCGCGATCTTCAAAATCCACGCTCAGACGAAGAAGCATTCGTCATCCGCTTCCCCAAACATCCGGACGCATTAAGGCTTGAGCGTACCGCTCTCTGGATATTCGAATTTGTATACCTGTCCATTCATGTAGTTGCCCACAAGGGCAAGCTGCGCTCCATCGTCTCGTAGCGAATAGGGCAACCATTGCTGCCAAGGATGATCGTGCACAAGCAACACCAGACTATGATTGCGGTCTGCCGTCATCTGACGGTAGTCCACAATCTTCAGGTGCGTGGAGAAAGCGATGGCGCGCGAGGTCAACGCCTGTGTATTGGTATTGGCGTACTGCAATTCGCGCTGGTCCGAGTACACGCAACGCAGTCGCTCCCTAATCTCGGCGCTGGAATAGTAGTCCGCCACCATGCATGGCTCGATGGACATGTACAGGAGCGCGTGGGGACTCTGCCGCAGCAAACTGATGAACGCGTCACCGGTGGGCGTACCCTGCAGATTGTAGGCATGTGTTGTGCCCAGGTCGCGATGGCGCGTCATGCACTTCCAACCAACCGCAACCGCGAACAGCAGCAAAATGGCCAGGCTGGCACCCGCTCCGAAGCGTTGAACTACATCGCCCACGAGCACGGACACTAGAAGCACAATCGAGACGATGGCGTAGCAGACATAACGCTCGCGGTAGGCGTGGCCGATATGCATCGCCGTCCACACTGCAGGCAGGGGCAGCAATGTAGTAACAAGCAAAAGAACGGCGACCGGAGAGAGCATGCTCCCCTGTGCCCGTTGCTTCCAGCAGAGCCACACGGCTCCGCCCAGCGCCGCTGCGAGCAACAGGTCTGCGGAGTGACCTGCATTGAGCCGCCGCATCGTGAGGTTCAATAAATAGATGTAGGTCCAATGAATGGCTCCATAGTTCAACTGGCCGGTAATGAGATGTCCCTCGTAGGCGGAGCAGGCCTTGAGGAACGGGAGGTCAATTACTGCGCCCGCCGCGCCCACCACCAAAGCACCCAGCATCGGCCAATCCACGGCACGGCGCTGCAGTGTACGCACCAGCTCGGCCATGGCAAAGGGAACCAGCAGGAATACAGCGTAGAAGTGGCTACCTATCGCCAACAGGAGGCATAAAGCCACGCCGCACAGTGAAAGCCCGCGCCTACGTCCCACATCCAGTGCGCGCAACCAGCACAGCAGAGACAAACCATATAAGGCCAGCACAAACGCATAGGAGCGCGCCTCGGTGGCATAGTCGTAGTTCATTCCAATGAACCCAACCAGCAGCGGTAGCAGCGCTGCCAGACCGCCTGCCAGCCATCCGCTCAATCGGCAGCCCACAACGAACAAGCACACCTGCAGGCATAGCCAACTAGCGATGGAGATCGAACGCAGTGCCACTGGCCCGCGCCATCCTGAACGTAAAACGCCATGGAGCACCACGTCGTAGACCGGTGGCTCCAGCACCACCGGATGAGCCGCTTGCATACGCACCACAGCGCCTACAGACGGTTGGCCAGCAGTGTAATAACTGAACATCTCGTCGTGCCATACCGGCCGCAGACGGGCATCGCGCACAACCATCACGGCAGTAGGCAGAAGAATGGCCAGCAGCAGCAGGATTCGGTATCGCTCCAACCAGACGGCAAGTCCCATGGCGTGCATTGTCCTCTCGGTAACGATAGCCGAATTTTACCGGAGTGGATGAGAGGATGACTCGTTGTGGCGCTGCCATGCTGCGGATACTGTTCGCTGAAGATGGCCGTCTGGTTGGAGTTATTGAGAAAGCGCTCCCCCATGTGCCAGCGTTCGCCGGACGAAAACACCAACCGCTCCCGATCCAGCGACACGAGTAGTAAGATTGTTTCCACCCAAGCCTCCCAGGCTCCATTTTGTCGACTGATTGCCGACAAGATTGGAACGGGTACGTGCACCATACTGAAATCCTGACCGTCGAATCCGATTTAATGTGGCCGGAGAAGCGTCTGCTGGGCAAGGCGCTGGGCATACGGCTGTTCGAGCAGCGACTGTTGAAGCTCTTTGGCGAAGGGCGGCTGTTCGGGACGGTACACACGTGCATTGGGCAGGAGTGGACCGGTGTGGCGGTGGCCGAGCATGTGCGCGCGGGCGACGTGCTGTTCAGCAACCATCGCTGCCATGGGCACTACTTGGCGCGCACCGGCAACTACGTGGGGCTGTTCGCGGAAATTATGGGGCGCGCGGCGGGCATTTGCGGCGGGCGCGGAGGCAGCCAGCACATTTGCGACGCCAACGTGTTCAGCAACGGCATACAGGGCGGGATTGTGCCGGTGGCGGCGGGCATTGCGATGGCGAAGAAGCAGGCCGGCACGGGAGATATTGTGGTGGTGTTCATCGGTGACGGCACGCTGGGCGAGGGTGCGGTGTACGAGAGCATGAACCTGGCGTCGAAGTGGGAGCTGCCGCTGCTGATTGTGCTGGAGAACAACCTGTACGCACAGAGCACGGACCAGCGGGAGACGCTGAGCGGAGAGATCGAGGCGCGGGCCTCGGCGTTCGGAATTGAGACAATGCGCGGCGACACGTGGCATCCGCAGGAACTCATCGAGACGACCGGCGTGGCGGTGGAGAGGGTCCGCAAACATTCTCGTCCGTTGTTCCTGCGCGTGGACACCTACCGGCTGATGGCTCACTCCAAGAGCGACGACAACCGCGAGACGACCGAGGTGGACGGCTACTGGGAGCGCGATGTGCTGGAGCGGGCGATGAAGGAGCACGCGGCGGTGATGGATCCGCTGGAGCGGGATTTGCTGGCGGAACTGGACGCCTCGGTGGAGATGGCGGAGCGTTCGCCGGTGGCGCGGTTGGATGAATTGACGCACACGGAGCAACCGGCGGCGTGGCGCGCGGTGGAGTTTGAGCCTGGGCAGCGGATGGTGAACCGCATCTACGAAGGTCTGCGCACGGCGCTGGCGGCGAATGCGAAGGTTTTATTGCTGGGTGAGGATATCGAGTGGCCATATGGCGGGGCCTTCAAGGTGACGAAGGACCTGAGCCGCGACTTTCCGGGTCGCGTGCGGAACACGCCCATCAGCGAGCTGGCCATAACGGGGATGGCGAACGGGATGGCGTTGGCGGGCATGCGTCCGGTGGCGGAGATCATGTTTGGCGACTTCACGATGCTGGCCGCGGACCAGTGGGTGAACCATGCAGCCAAGTTCGAGTACATGTACAACGGGCAGGTGACGGCGCCGATGGTGCTGCGTACGCCGATGGGCGGCAAACGCGGCTACGGGCCGACGCACAGCCAATCGCTGGAGAAGCACCTGCTGGGTGTGCCGGGGACGCGGGTACTGGCGCTGCATCATCGGTACGATCCGGCCAGTGTGTACGAACGGCTGCTGAGTGACACGGTGCGTCCGCTGCCGACGCTCGTGGTGGAGAACAAGATTCTGTACGGCGAGCGCGCGGGAGCGGAGGCGGCGGACGGATTCCAGTGGTTCGAGAGCGGACATGATTTTCCGGTGACGTGGCTGCGCGCCGCCGATGAGCCGGACGTGACGCTGGTGTGCTACGGCGGGATGGTGCAGGACGCGGAGCGCGCGGCGGAGGTGCTGTTTGAGGAGCACGACCTGATCGCCGAGGTGGTGGCGCCGATACAACTCTATCCGCTGCAGATGGAGACGCTGGGGGCGGTGATGGGGCGAAGCGGGCGGCTGCTGCTCGTTGAAGAAGGACACGGGTTCTGCGGGCTGATGGGAGAGATGATGGCGCGGATGGCGGAGCAGGGATGCAACTGGAAAATGCGGCGGGTGGCGTCTGCGGAGCAGCATATACCCTCGGCCAAGCCGCTGGAGATGGAGGTGCTGCCGGGTGTGGAACGTCTGGTGGCCGAGGCACTGGAGCTGATGCGATGAGCGAGACGCGGATACTGCTGGAGCGCGACAACGTGAACGACGAGCGGGTGGTGCTGGTGCGCTGGCACACCGCGCACGGCGCGCGCGTGGAGAAGGACACACTGCTGGCGGAGATTGAGACCAGCAAGGCCAACGTGGAGGTGTACGCGCCGGCGACTGGCAACTTGTGCTGGAGCTACTGCGAGAAGCAGGAGGTTCCGGTGACGGAGGCCATCGGCAGCATCCACGATGAGGCTGTGACAACGCCGCAGCCGGAGCCGGTGAAGAGCGCGGCAGGTGCGGGTGAACGTGGAGCAGTGACGGCGCGGGCAGTGAAGGAATTTGGAGCAGACGCAGCGCAGTTACCGCAGATGGCGGGCGGGCGGCAGAGGTTTTCTCCCGTAGCGCGGAAGATGATGGAGGAACACGGGCTGACGGCGGCGGCGTTTGCCGGGCGCGTGCTGGTGCGCAAGGAAGACGTGCTGGCGTTGCTGGAGCCGCAGGCGGCGGCGGAGCGCGCTGCACAGCGGGCGGCGGCAAGGGCGGGCGCGGTGGGCACGATGGCTGCTTCCCTGCCCCGCACGGCTATCACCCAGGCGTACACCGAGGTTGCGCTGAGCAAGCTGCAGCGGGCGATGGGCCGCAATCTGGCGGCGGGGATGGCGAACGCGGTGGCGAGCGCGGTGAGCGTGACCTGCGACGTGGACGCGGGCAAGCAGTTTGCGCTGCGGCTGCTGTTTGAGGTGAGCCGTCTGCTGCGGAAGTATCCGAGCTTCAACGCAACTCACAGGGATGGCGCGATGTTGCAGTACGCCGACGTGAACATCGGCTTTGCGATGGACGACGGGCGCGGGTTGAAGGTGGCGGTGCTGCACCAGAGCGACACGCTCAGCCTGGACGAAATGGGAAGCAAGCTGCGCGATCTGACGATGGCCTATATGGTCGACAAGCTGACGCCAGCGATGATGGCCAATCCGACGTTCACGGTCACGGATCTGTCGGGCGTGGGCGCGGCGAGCTTCTTTCCGCTGATCAGCGAGAACCAGGGGGCGATTCTGGGGATTGGCGGCGAGGCGAGTGCGTTTGGCAAGGAGTTCAAGCGCTACGCGCTGACGCTGACCTTTGACCATCAGCTGAGCGACGGGCGCAAGGCGGCGCTGTTCCTGGGCGAGTTGAAGAAGAAGCTGACGGCATGACGATATACTGAGCCGCAGCGGCAGCATCATAGGGAGAGGTCTTGCGATGACGACTGAAGAGATATACGTCAAGCTGACCGAGGTCTTTCGCGAGGCCATGGACGACGAGGCTCTGACGTTGGCGCCGGGGATGACGGCGATGGACGTGCCGGGGTGGGACTCGTTCGCCAACATCAAGCTGATTGTGATGACCGAGGCAGCGTTCAAGGTGAAGTTCAACACGGCGGAGATTGAATCGCTGCGCAACGTGGGGCACTTCGTCGAGGTCATCGGATCCAAGCTGGGATAACAAAGGCGACACAGGAGGAGGGCGCGATGCGTGAGCGTGGAATGGCGCGAGTGGTGCTGGTGCCGGACTCGTTCAAGGAGAGCCTGTCAGCGCTGGAGGCGGCCGAGGCGATGGCCGACGGCGTGTGCGCGGCCATTCCGGCGGCTAGCTGCTCGCTGGTTCCGATGGCCGACGGCGGCGAAGGCACAACGGAGGCAGTAGCCGCAGCGCTTGGGGCAGAGACGTTAACGCTTACCGTGACCGGGCCTGTTGGGGAACCGGTGCAGGCGCAGTACGCATGGGTACGCGGGCAACGCATTGCAGTGATTGAGATGGCTGCGGCCAGCGGGCTGGGACTGGTTGCGGCCGAGCAGCGCAACCCAATGCTGACGACCAGCTACGGCACAGGCGAGTTGATGGCAGCGGCGGCAAAGCGCGGGGCGCGGCGCATTATTGTGGGGCTGGGCGGCACGGCAACGGTGGACGGGGGCGCGGGAATCTTGCAGGCGATGGGTGCGGCGCTGCTGAAGGCAGACGGCAAGGCGATTGCGCGGGGCGGCGCGGGGCTGGCGGCGCTGGAGAGAATCCAGATGGATGGGCTGCGGATGATTCAGGGAGAGTGCCAGGTGGAGCTGGCCTGTGATGTGGACAATCCGCTGCTGGGGGCCCAGGGGGCGGCGGCGGTCTTTGGGCCGCAGAAGGGTGCAACACCAGAGATGGTGGCGGAGTTGGAGCGGGGACTGGAGCGGCTGGCGAGTGCGCTGGAGGCTGCGACGGGCCGCGATGTGCGACAGGCTCCGGGCGCGGGTGCGGCAGGAGGGGCGTCCGGAGCGCTGATGGCTGCGTGCAGAGCGGAGATGCAGTCGGGCGGAAAGCTGGTGGCGGAGCTGGTCGGGCTGGAGGAGGCCATCGCCGATGCTGATTTGGTGCTGACTGGCGAGGGGAGGTTCGACGCGCAGACCCTGCACGGCAAGCTGCCGGCTGTGGTGGCGGAGATAGCGCGGCGGCACGGCAAGCCCGTGGTGGTTCTGGCTGGAAGCGTGGGCGAGGTGCCCGAGGCAAAGCTGCGGGAGATGGGCATCTGCATGGCGAGGAGCATTACTCCTCCGGGCACAAAGCTGGAGGATGCGTTGCGTGGAGCGGCCGAGAATCTGCGGAGGGCGGCCGAACGGGTGGCTGGGGAGTGGTACGGGGGAAGACTGGCAAAGTGAAAGATGGTCAGGCTTTGAATCGCCGTGCTAGGATTTCTTCGCACAATAATTCCAACCTGAAACAGATTCCAGACCGAAAGGTGCAGGAGCCATGACCCCTGTTCGCAAATCAACTCCTTCGACGCGTCATCTCTGGATTTCTGCGATAAGCCTGTTGTTTTCCGCCGTGTTGCTGACGGCATGCAGCAACGGGAGTGGCGCAACAACGAGCACACCGAAGTCGAACGCGCTCTATATCACCACGAACAGCCTGACCAAGGGCGTGCAGGGCACGGCCTACAGCCAGACGCTGACGGCCACGGGCGGATCGGGTGCGGGTTACACGTGGTCGGTGCTACCGGGCACGAACACGCTGTCTTCCGTTGGGCTCGCACTGTCTTCTGCCGGTGTGCTGAGCGGCGCAAGCCCTGTGCAGGGGACGGCCAGCTTCACGGCTGTGGTGACGGACTCGGTCGGTGACACGGCCAATCTGAGCCTGACGGTGACCATCGCCGGCCCGCCGCTGACGGTGTCGTCCTCGAGTCTATCGAGCGCCACCTACAAGGTGGCTTATACGGCGACGCTGGCGGCCACGGGCGGCACGGGCACGAACTACGCCTGGAGCGCGACCACCTCGGGCACAAGCGCGCTTTCTGCAGTGGGACTGAGCCTGAGCTCTGCCGGAGTGTTATCGGGGACGCCCACGAACATCGGCACGGTGAGCTTCGGCGTGCAGGTAACGGACTCCGGCTCGAACGTGGCGACAGCGACACTTGCGATTGCGATTCTCAATCCGCAGTCGACACCCACAGGTACGGTGAGCACGGCGACGGTCACGGTCAGCTCGACGGCGGTCGGCACACTGGGAACGAACTTTCTGGGCTTCTCCTACGGCAAGTCCCTCGTGAACTCCACGCCATACGCACTGTCGTCAACGGACACAGGACTCATCAATCTATTCAAGCTGCTCATACCCGCGAACGGCGCGTCGAACCCGCCGGTGCTGCGCATCGGCGGCAGCCAAGTGGACTCGATGGTGTGGAGCGCGACGGGCACGGGAGGAGTGTCGAGCTACGTGGAGGCTCCGGACGTGGCCGCGCTGGCCGGCTTTGTGGCCGCCACGGGCTGGCAGACCCTCTATGGCATCAATCTGGCCTCGACCGCTCCCGGCTCCAGCCCCGCGCAGACGACGACACTGGCGCAGCAGGAGGTCAGCAGCGTCACCAGCCAGTTTGCGGGCGTCGGCGCGCTGCCGCCGTGGTATGAGATTGGCAACGAGTGCGACAACTATGGGCACAGCGGCCATCCTTACAACGGCCTGACATGGGACCTGCCCACGTTCGAGACCTTGTGGAGCACTTATCGATCGGCCATCCTGAGCGCGGTTCCGGCGGCGGTCGTCACCGGACCGGCCAGCGGAAACAACGAGACCACCTGGACCGAGCCCTTTGCGCTGTGGGCCACCAGCAGCAAGATTTCGGTGCTGACACAGCACTACTACCGCTTCAGCGGCGGCACAAATCCCACGCCGCAGAACCTCATCAGCTATCCGGACAACATCGCCAACGACGGAACGACGGGCAATCCGGCCAGCAACTCTCTGACCGTCAATACATCGAACACGGGTACGGGCGTGACCGGGGGATACATTGGTTCCCCGGGATCCTGCACCAATTCGACGGGTCTGACCTGCACGGCGACGGCCATTGGCGTGCCGTGGCGCATGACGGAGACCAACTCGCTGAACAGCGCAGGCAGCTCCGGCCCCTTGGGCACGTCCAACGGATATGGCTCAGCGCTGTGGATACTGGACCACATGTTCACTCTGGCTTATGGTGGCGCCGTAGGCGTGAACATCAGCGGCATCAACTCGGATGCCACCGGCTACCAGCCCATCTCGTTCAGCACCACCAACACGGTGCAGAGCGTAAACCCCGCCTACTACGGCATGCTGCTGTTTGCACAGGCCGGCTCGGGTACGCTGCTCAACACGACGGTGAACGCGGGCACGTACAACCTGAGCGCATACGCGGTAAAGACTACGGCGGGCGGCACCAATCTTGTGATCGTCAACAAGGAGGCGGCTACGAACTTCCGAGTGACCTTCGCGCTGCCACAGAGCGTCAGTTCGACGAAGCTGCTGCAGCTGACACAGTTGACCACCGGCAGCAGCACGCCCGATCTCACGGCAGCCACTGGGGTCACCCTGCAGGGCGCAACGGTGAGCACGGTGGGCAGCTTTACCCCGGGCGTGGCCAACACTTGCACCATCAGCGGAGGGACGCAGGTGACCTGCTATGCGCCACTGCTGAGCGCCGTCGTAGTGCAGATGCAGTAGCAGCGGACGGTGCCACCGACGACAGAGCCGGAGGTACTTTGTGTAGGGTCCAGCCAATCGGGGCGCGTGTTAGCGACCCGGATTTCTTCTTGCGGAAAATTCTGTAGGTCGCAGGCTATTGCTGGCAAAGTGGTTGGACCACCTAGCTTCTTTACCTTGACAACCGTGCCGTAAACAAGGAAGGATAGTGGCATCGAAAAATCGCTTTTTCGGAAGATTTGCGCCTGCTTTCCCTGTGACTTCCTAAGCTAGGGAGGCGTGGTCTGTGTCCGGAAGAGTAGCCGAGGTTCCCACCATGATGACGCTCCGCAAGATTGCCACTGCTATTGTTCTCTCGTTCGCCGCCGCCATTGCGCTGCATGCGCAGGACACGCGCACGGTGACGCAGCCGGTCATTCCGGCGAGTTGCACGGTGCTGACCTCGCAGACGGCCATCGTCAGCGGCGAGCCGGCATCAGAGACAGCCTTTGACACGGCGCGCATCCAGGCGGCGCTGAACTCGTGCCCGTCGGGCGAGGCGGTGGAACTGGCGCCGTCGGGATCGAACTACGCGTTCCTGATGCAGCCCATCACCATTCCCAGTGGAGTGACGTTGCTGGTGGACGGCGGCGTGACGGTGTTTGCCTCGCGCAATCCGGCGGACTATCAGGCCGGCACGCCTTCGAGCAGCGTTGACACCTGCGGCACGGTGGGAACGCACGGCAACGGTTGCACGCAGCTGATCGGCTTTGCCAGCGGCGCAACGGGCTCGGGCATTATGGGCTACGGGGTGATAGATGGACGCGGCGAGGACAAGCTGCTGGTGAACGGGGTGGCCAGCAACCAGAGTTGGTGGGATGTGGCGGCCAGCTACGGCACGGGACAGTCGCAAAATAATTTCATCACCATGTACACCAGCAAGGCCAGCAACCTGACAATCTACGGCGTGACCTTCAAGAACAGCCCCATGTTCCACCTGAAGTGGAACGGGCCGAACGGTTACACGGTGTGGGACACGAAGATCATCACGCCGTGGACGGCGCGCAATACGGACGGGCTGGACATCAGCGGCACGAACGTAACAGTGGCGTACTCGTCCGTCAGCGACGGCGACGATGAGTTCGCCATGGGATCGTCGAGCGCACAGGCGGGCAATATGACGATCCAGTACAACAACACGTACAGCGGGCACGGCGTGTCGGTGGGCAGCTACACCAATGGCGGGCTGCAAAACGTGCTGGTGGACCATGTGAATATGGCGGGCATGGCCGCGGACTCCAATGAGAATGCGCTGCGCATCAAGAGCGCCGTGGATCGCGGCGGAGTGGTGCAGAACTTCACCTACCAGAACATGTGCATCCAGAACACCGCAGCCAATATCCAACTGACGCCGTTCTACAACACCAACAGCGGCACCAAGATTCCGCTGTTCCAGAACATCTACTTCCACAACATCAATTTTCTGACCGAGGGTTCGGTCGGCATACAGGGCTACGACTCCAGCCACCTGACCACGGTGCAATTCGACGGCGTGACCTTCCAGAACCTGCAATCCAAGGACATCACGACGACCTCGTACGCGACGATTGCGTTGGGACCGGGCGTGGTGTATCCGTCTGCGCTGCAAACGCTGAGTGGTACGGGCGTGACGGTGACTGGCACGGCTGCGGCGACCAACACGCCGTGGTCGGCTTGCGGAGCGGGGACGTTCCCCTACGTTGTGGGCGACCTGTTCCTGGGCGGCAGCGCCAACAACAGGCAGACGGCGACCATCGGGCTGGGCAGCACGCTGGCGCTGGCAGCGGTGGTGGAGCCAGCGGTTCCGCAGATAAGCTATGCGGGTTCAGCCGCAGCCGCGGCGCTGACTAACCCAGTTAATTTTCTGGAGGGCGGCACGGTGGTGGGAACGGGCACGCTGGGCGCGAACGGCACGCTGGCCACGGTCAGCATCAAACCGACGACAACCGGCACACACACCTACACGGCGCAGTATCCGGCGGACGCAAACTACGCCACGCTGAACTTCGGCTCGGTGGCGGTGAATGTGGTGCTGGTGGGCACCACGCCCAGCGCGGCGGCGGTGACGGTGACACCCTCGTCGCTGACCTTCGGCACCAGCGCGGCGATTACGGCGACCATTACGGGAGTGGCGGGCACGGCGCCGACGGGCTCGGTGCAGTTCTATGACGGCTCGGCCGTGCTGGGCTCGTCGGTGGCGCTGAGTGCGGCGAACGCCCCGGCTGGCACGAATGCAGCCACGTTGAACTCCATCCTGAGCGGCGGTGTACACAACATTACGGCCGTCTACACCGGAGATGCGACGTACGCCAACTCAAGCAGCAGCGTGACGCAGGCGACGGTGGCGACGGCTACGACTGCGACGGCGCTGAAGATCTCGGTGGCCAGCGGCGCGTACGGCACCAGTCCGGTGCTGACGGCGACCATCACTTCGACGGCCAGCGCCGTAAAACCGACGGGGTACGTCACCATCATGGACGGTTCAACCACGGTGGGTCAGGCGACGTTGAACACCAGCGGCGTGGCCACGTACACGGCGGTGCTGCCGGCCAGCGGCGCGCATAGCTACACGGCCGTCTACAGCGGCGACACGAACTATTCGACGTCGACTTCCACCAGCGTTGTCACCTTCAGTGTGACGACCACATCCAGCACAACCGTGCTGTCGCCATCGGCCACCAATCAGGCCTATGGCAACAGCCTGACTCTGACGGCAACGGTCAATGGCGTGGCAAGCTCGGCGCCGACCGGCACGGTCATCTTCTACGACGGGAGCACGGCGCTGAATACAGCAACGCTAAACTCCAGCGGCGTGGCGACGTACACGATCACGCTGCCGATAGCGGGCACACACGTCTACTCGGGCGTGTACTCGGGCGACACGAACTACAACGCCTCCACCAGCAGCAATCAGTCGGTGACCGTCGCCAAGGTCTCCGCATCGCCGGTAATGACGCTGACGCCGGCGACGGCTCTCTACGGCGGCGTGGTAACGTTTTCGGCCACGGTGACGGCCATCAACGGCGGCGGTGTGCCGACCGGAATCTTCACCTTCACGGACACCAGTGTGACGCCCAACGCCAACGTCGGTCAGAACAATGTGAGCACCAGCGGCACGGCCCAACTGACCACGATCGGGCTGGCCATCGGCAGCCACACGCTGATTGCCACCTACAGCGGCGACACGAACTACAGCAGCGCATCCAGCACGGCGCAGACAGTGAACGTGGTGGCGCCGTACACGCCCAGCATCTCGCCGACGAGCCTGACGGCGAAGATTGGCGGCGCTGCGGTGACGGCCACGGTAAGCATCACGCCGCCCGCGGCGGGCAACACCGGCACAGTGACGCTGCTGTGCGTTTCGCCGACAAAATATGTGATCTGCACGCTGTCGCCCGCGTCGGTGACGCTGAGCGGCACGTCGGCGGTGACCTCGACGATGAGTGTAAGCGTGGCGGCGACGACCAGCGACGCGCGGCCTGTGGGAGTACGGCCCTGGGGCGCGGCCGTTACTGCGCTGGCGGCATTGCTGATGCTGCCCTTTGCGCGGCGGCGGAGCCTACGGGCTCTCCTCTGCCTGGTGGTGATGCTGGCCGCGGTGACCGGAATGATCGGCTGTGCAGGCGGTGGCGCCAGCTCGACGGCCACCGGCAGCGCTCCGCCGACGGGCAGTCTGACGCTGACGCTTTCGGCCACGCAGGGCACCTACCAGTCGCTTGCCACCCTGCCGTTGACCGTGACCAACTGACGCGCTGGTAAAATGGTGATTGGCCCGCGTAGCCGCGCGCTGCGCGGGCCATAACTTTATTGTGCAAAGTGAGAGTGTCGTGGACGATTTTTCCAGGCTGCAGCGGCTTCCCCAGTACGTCTTCAACATCACCGGCGAACTGAAGGCCAAGGCGCGGGCGCGCGGCGAGGACATTATTGACTTCGGCATGGGCAACCCCGACGGGGCCACACCGCCGCACATCGTCGACAAATTGGTGGAGGCGGTGCACAAAACGGTGACACACCGTTACTCGCTCTCCAAGGGCATTCCGCGGCTGCGCAAGGCCATCTGCAACTGGTACCAGCGGCGCTACAACGTGGAGTTGAACCCGGACACCGAGGCGATTGTGACCATCGGCTCCAAGGAGGGCATCGCCCACCTTTGCCTGGCCACCATGGACCACGGCGACGTGGTGCTGGTGCCGAATCCCAGCTATCCCATCCACATCTACGGTCCGGTCATCGCCGGCGCGGATATTGTGAGCCTGCCCTTCCACAACGCGCAGGACTTTGTAGCGCAGTTGGAGCAGGATTTGCCACGCATGGCGAAGAAGCCCAAGATGCTCATCATCAACTTCCCGTCGAACCCCACGACGGAGTGCGTGGATTTGGCGTTCTTCGCGCGCGTGGTGGCCATCTGCAAGGAGCATGGCGTCTACATTGCACACGATTTGGCCTACGCCGACCTGGTCTTCGACGGTTATGTAGCCCCGTCCATCTTGCAGGTGCCGGGAGCGAAAGACATTGCAGTGGAGTTCTTCACGCTCTCCAAGAGCTACAACATGCCGGGCTGGCGCGTGGGCTTCATGGTGGGCAATCCCAAGCTGGTGGCTGCGCTGGGCCGGCTGAAGAGCTACTTCGACTACGGCACGTTCACGCCGATTCAGGTAGCCAGCATTCAGGCACTGGAAGGCCCGCAGGATTGCGTGACGCAGATTTGCGAGACCTACCGCAAGCGCCGCGATGTGCTGGTGGAGGGCCTGAATAAGCTGGGCTGGGACATTCCCAAACCGCTGGCGACGATGTTCGTGTGGGCGCCGATTCCGGAGGAGTTCCGCGCGCTGGGTTCGCTGGAGTACTCCCGTAGGCTGCTGGCGGAGGCCAAAGTGGCCGTGTCGCCGGGCATCGGCTTTGGGGAGTTCGGCGACGGGCACATACGCTTTGCGCTCATCGAGAACGCCGAGCGCACCCGCCAGGCGCTACGCGGCATGGCACGCATGATGGGCAAGCATCTGTAGCCGCATGTCTTAACGCGCCTTGAAGGAAGAAATGACGACAATTGGCAAGACCGCCATCCTGCTGCTGGACTGCCCCGACCGCAAGGGACTGGTAGCGGCCATCGCCAACTTCCTGCTGGCGCAGAACGCCAACATCCTGCACGCCGACCAGCATCAGGACAACGAGTTGGGCCTGTTCTTCATGCGCATCGAGTTCGTGATGGACACGGGCGCCGACGAGGAGCGGTTCCGGCAGGCGTTTGCCGCGGTGGCCGAACCATTGAAGATGAACTGGCGGCTGGAGTACAAGGATCACAAGCCGCGCATGGCAATTTTTTCCTCGCAGTACCTGCACTGCATCGCCGACCTGCTGCAGCGGCACCAGTCGGGCGAGCTGCGCTGCGAGATTCCGCTCATCATCGGCAACCACGAGGAGGCGCGCGGGCTGGCCGAGTTCTACGGCATTCCCTTCCACCACATCCCGGTGACGCCGGAGAACAAGCCACGCGCTGAGGCGTTGCAGATGCGGCTGCTGGAGGAGCATGGCGTCGAGTTGATTGTGCTGGCGCGCTACATGCAGATTTTGTCAAAGGATTTTTGCGCGCGCTTCCCCTTGCGCATCATCAACGTGCACCACTCGTTTTTGCCGGCGTTCGTGGGAGCGCGGCCGTACCATGCGGCCTTTGCGCGCGGCGTCAAGCTCATCGGTTCCACCAGCCACTATGTGACCGAAGTGCTGGACGACGGGCCCATCATCGAGCAGGACGTGACGCGCATCTCGCACACCGATGAACTGGAAGACCTTATCCAGAAGGGCCGAGATCTGGAGCGTTTGGTATTGTCGCGCGCGGTGCGCTGGCACGTGGAGCGGCGCATCCTCTGCTACGCCAACAAGACCGTTATTTTCAGCTAAATCAGTTCGTGGCGGCAGTAAATGGGCGAAGGCTCAAACCCGATTGCGCCGAGGCGGTGAAGTCCGGCGCAGAGTCCTGAAAGACGAAGCTGATGACGCTATCGCTGCGGAAGGGCACACGCAGGCCGAGAAGCTCTGCGGCGCGGAGGCCGACAAAGAGCAGCGGCCATGGCACGGGCAGCAACGTCACCTCCCTGCCCTGTGCGCGGGCAATCGTCTTAAGTAAATCGCGGAAGGGCCATGGATGAGGATGAGCTACGGTCATGAGCTGCGGAATCGAGGCATCAGATTGAGCGGCGCGTACTACGGCTGCGGCTAAATCGTTTTCATGCACCAGAAACTGGGGTGCTCGGCCGTTGCCGATAAGCGGGATGAGTTTGGCCGAGGCAACCTGCTTGCGCAGAGAACCAAACATGCCGCCGGGCGTCGGTCCCCAGACCAAGCCGGAGCGAATGACGGAGCCGCCCGCGGCGAGCGTGGCCTTCTCCACCTCCAACTTGGCACGACCGTAGTGCGAGCGCGCACCTGCAAATGCGCTGATGGTGGAGAGGAAGACGATGCGTTGGACTCCGGCGCGGCGGGCTGCTTCGATGAGGCGCAGCGAGCCTTCCACGTTTACGCGACTCATCTGGCGTGGGCTGGTTTGCGAGAAATCCCATGCTGCGTGTACGAGTATGGCCACGTTGCGCGCCGCGAGTGCTGCGGAGATATCTTCCGTGGACTCGAGACGCCAGGGGATGCTGCCTAGCACAGAGCGGCTGGAGAGCGGGACAACATCAAACTCCGCCGCCAGCGCGCTGGAAAGAATGGAGCCGACGTAGCCGCCAGCACCGGTGATGGTGCATACGGGCCTCATGCGCCAACCTCGCAGGCGGCGATGGCAGAGCCGATGCGGTGCGCGTTGGCCATGACGGTGAAGGTGATGGTGGTGGCGGGCACGCTGGGGAGTACGGTGGAATCCACTGCATGAATGCGACGCAATCCGGCTGGCCGACCGTAGATATCGCTCGTTGAGGCATCGGCCGTAGTGCGCATGGGGAAGCTGCCGCCGCTGTGGAAGCCTCGTCCGGGCTCGCCGCGTTGCAGGAGCGGGAAGAGCGGCACAGCGCCAAGAGAAGCGCTCAATGCTGCAATTTTGCGCACCACGCGGCCGAGCACCTGCTTTGTTTCTTCACGATTCTGACCTGTAACTTCCAGTGTGTCGTCGCCGCGCAGCGTCAGCGTGATGGGCGCGGAGTGGCGCGAGTGCAGATAACCCTGAAACAGGAAGAGTCGCGAGAGGAATGCGTTCCACGGAAAGACAGTGGCCAGCGGACCGAGCATCTTGCGGATGGGGGCCTCGAAGAGTTCGTTGTAGGTGTAGGCCTGCAGATGCACGGTGTTGGGGCTGACGGCAGGATCCATCATCTCCAGAAAAAACTGTGCGAGAGTGTGCAGCCCGCCGCGCTGGAACCCGGGCACTCCCGCCAGTCGCAGCATGGGCAGGAGGAAATACTGCGAGTCGCTCAAGGTAACGGGCTGATTCACGCGACCGAGCGAGCGCAGCAGGATCTCCGTGGTGGACAGCGTGCCGCAGGCCAGGTACACGCGGCTGCCGGTGAACTGCTGCGGCTGACCTGCTGCGTCCAGAGTGTGCAGCGTAACCTCTGTGGCGCTCTCTTCAACACGACGCAGCAGATGCCCGGACACGTAGGTGAAGAGTGGATTGCGGGCAAGCTGCGGCAGTGTGTCAGCCGAGTTGTAGATGAGCCGCCACGGGCAGCCCTGCATGCAAAGGGCGCAGAGCTGACATGAGCCCGCTGGAGTGTCTCCACCCACAGCGGTTGCGGCAGCGTTGACAGCCAGCCGTGAACGACCGAAGAGAATACCGCGGGCATTTAACTTTTTCTCGTTGCGCGTAAGCGTACGCAGATTGGCCTCTGCCTGTGGGCTGAGCGACAGGGGCTTATGGTACGGAGCGTGCGTCGGCAGTTCGGTGGCAATGGCGTCCTGGGTCGCGCTGACGGGCATGAAGTCGAAGAGCGCACGGTAGTGCGGAGCAAGCTCGGCGGCTGTTATGGGCCAGCCTTCGAGGTCAGCCTGGCGCACCGGCAGCAAAGCCGAGCCCCACACGGTGCTGAATCCTCCCTGTGAGTAGCTGGGCTTGGTGTTGGCGCCGGTGCAGCGAACGCTGGATGCACCGGTCGGCGGTCGGTAGGGATATTCGGAGCCGTAGGCCAGCTTGAGCGGAATGCCGTCCAGGCCAGCGTCCATCTGCGCCCGCATGAAGCGGCTGGGCTGGCCGGGCCACTGGGACGGCGGAGTAGCTGCCAGCGCATCGAGTTGCTGCTGCAACGCAGGCTCCAGTTGCCGGCCGACATCGAGCAGGGTGACGCGGCGACCCTGCGCCAGCAGTGCCTGAGCGCATGCGATACCTGCAGGACCGGAGCCAACAACATAATTCATAGCGTTACCAGCATAACTGACCCGCCCAACCTGTCCGTGTGACCATGCTATCCCCCACTTGGTAAGATGAAGACCGTAAAGGAACAACCGTATGCCTGCAATGGAAGTCACCATCGTAATGCCGTGTCTCAACGAGTCGGAGACACTGGGCATCTGTGTGCGCAAGGCGCTGGCAGCCATAGCCGCCACAGGACGTGCGGGCGAGGTGGTGATAGCCGACAACGGCAGCACCGACGGCTCCCAGGAGATTGCCCGGCGCGAGGGTGCGCGCGTGGTGGACGTGAAGGCTCGTGGCTATGGTGCGGCGTTGATGGGCGGCATTCAGGCGGCTCAAGGCAAGTATGTGCTGATGGGCGACGCAGACGACAGCTACGAATTCGGCCACCTTTCGCGCTATCTCGAAGCACTGGACGCCGGCAACAATCTAGTGATGGGCAACCGCTTCCGTGGTGGCATCCAGCCGGGCGCCATGCCGCCGCTGCATCGCTATCTGGGCAACCCGGTGTTGAGCCTCATTGGGCGCGTCTTCTTCCGCGTGCCTGCACGGGACTTTCACTGCGGGCTGCGCGCCTTTCGTCGCGACTCCATCCTCGGTTTGCGGTTGCAGACTACAGGGATGGAGTTTGCCAGCGAGATGGTGGTGAAGGCAGCGCTGATGGGGCTGCGCATCGCCGAGGTGCCAACCACGTTGAAGCCCGATGGACGTTCGCGGGCGCCGCACTTGCGCACCTGGCGCGACGGCTGGCGGCATCTGCGCTTCCTGCTGCTGTACAGCCCACGCTGGCTCTTTCTGTATCCGGGCATCGCAGCCACGTTCGTTGGACTGGCGACCATGCTGTGGCTGCTGCCCGGCGCGCGCTTCGTTGGCCACCTGCGTTTGGATGTGGACACGCTGGTCTACGCGGTGGGCCTGATGCTGATGGGCGTGCACATCTCGATCTTCGCCGTCTGTGCCAAGGTCTTCGGCATTGGTGAAGGACTACTGCCGCCGGACAAGAACTTCGACCGCTGGTTCCGCTACATCACGCTGGAGACCGGCGTACTGGCCGGAGCGGCGATGTTGCTGGGAGGATTGGGCAGCGCGGCCTATGCGTTTGCACTGTGGCTGCGCGTTGGCCTGGGTGTATTGGACGCTGAACACATGCTGCGCATCACCCTGCCCTCCGCCGTGCTGCTGCTGTTGGGCGTGGAAGCCATCTTCGCCAGCTTCTTCCTGAGCCTGATGGGCACCGCCCGCCAACAGGCTACGCCGCCCGACCCATCCGACTAAACGCTGTCTTTTCACTGCTTCAAGCCACTGTACAGGCGTCCACAACCCCCATGCGACAATGGTCTTGGAGCCATGCCCCACACCGCCCCCGCCGCATCCAAAGTACCCGCTCCGGCCGCTATCACGCCGGAGTTGCTGGCCACGCATGGCATCACCCCTGACGAATTTCAACGCATCCTCAAGGCTCTGGGCCGCACACCCTCGCTCACGGAGCTTGGCATCTTTTCCGTGATGTGGAGCGAACACTGCTCCTACAAATCCAGCCGCGTGCATCTGAAGCGCCTGCCCACGGAGTCGCCGCTGGTGGTGCAGGGGCCTGGCGAGAACGCAGGCATCATCGACGTGGGCAGCGGCTGGGCCTGCGCTTTCAAGATTGAATCGCACAACCATCCCAGCTACATCGAGCCGCATCAGGGCGCGGCCACTGGCGTGGGCGGCATCCTGCGCGACATCTTCACCATGGGCGCGCGTCCGCTGGCGGTGATGGATTCTCTGCGCTTTGGCCCGCTGGACGCCGCTGAGCCGGACGCGCAGCTGCGCCGCAAGAATCGCGCTGTGGTCGAGGGCGTTGTGGATGGCGTTGCCGCCTACGGCAACTGTTTTGGCGTGCCCAATCTGGGCGGCGAGACCAAGTACGAGCCCTGCTACAGCGGCAATCCGCTGGTCAACGCCTTCGCGCTCGGCCTGGTCCGCAAAGATCAGATCTTCTACGCCAAAGCCGTCGGCGTGGGCAACCCGGTCATCTACGTCGGCGCCAAGACCGGCCGCGACGGCATCCACGGCGCGACGATGGCCTCCGAGGAGTTCAAGGAAGGCTCCGAGCAGAAGCGCCCCAACGTGCAGATGGGTGACCCCTTCATGGAGAAACTGTTGCTCGAAGCCTGTCTGGAAGCCATGCAGACCGGCGCCGTCCTCGGCATTCAGGACATGGGCGCCGCCGGCCTCACCTGCTCCACCTGCGAGATGGGCGGTCGCGGCGGCCTCGGCCTCACCGTCGAACTCGACCTCGTTCCGCAGCGCGCCACCGGCATGACCAGCTACGAGATCATGCTCTCGGAATCGCAGGAACGCATGCTGCTCGTCGCCGACAAGGCTCGTACGCAGGAGGTCCTCGACGTCTTCGCCAAGTGGGGACTCGACGCCTCGGTAGTGGGCGCGGTCACGGCCGACCCCATCATGCGCATCACACACCATGGCGAGCCGATGGCAGAGATTCCCAACCAATCGCTCACCGACGACGCGCCGGTCTACAAGCGCCCCGTCGGCACATGGAAGGCGCCGGTCGCGCGCTCGGCATCAGCCGCGGCGCAGAAGAAACTCTCCGGCAAACGTGATTACGTCGCCGACCTCAAGAATCTTCTCGCCAACGCCAACATCTGCAGCAAGCGCTGGGTCTACGAGCAGTACGACAGCATGGTGCAGACCAACACCGTGCAGGGGCCGGGCCTTGAGACCGGACTGATGCGCATCAAGGGAACATCCACGGCGCTTGCCATGTCGCTGGCCGGCAACGGTCGCTGGTGTTATCTGGACCCGAAGCTGGGCGCGCAACACGCAGTGGCCGAGTCGGCGCGCAAGGCCGCGCTCACTGGTGCCAAACCCGTCGCCGCCACCAACTGCCTCAACTTCGGCAACCCGGAGAAGCCCGAAATCATGGCGCAACTCTCTGCCGCTATCGACGGCATCGCCGAGGCCTGCAAGGTACTCGGCACTCCCATCACCGGCGGCAACGTCTCGCTCTACAACGAGACGCGTGGCGTCGGCATCTACCCCACGCCGGTCGTCGGCGTCGTCGGCATTCTGGACGACGTGACCAAGAGTGCAACTTCAGGTTTCCAGCGCGCGGGCGAGGATATCTTCCTCGTTACACAGAAGATTTCTGTCTGTGCCGATGCCCTCCTCTCTGAACTCGGCTCCTCCGAGTTCGCCAAGTCGCTGCTCGGCGAGTTTTGGGGCACACCGCCGCCGCTCGACCTTGCCAACGCCGCCTCGCTCAACGAAGAACTGCAGCAGGCCATCCGCGCTGGACTCGTCACCTCTGCACAGGACGTCGGCTCTGGCGGAATCGCCGTGACACTCGCTAAGGCGTGTCTGACGAACAACATCGGCGCACGCGTCGAGTTGGACTTCATGCTGAACGCCAGGCAGGCCGCCCTTCCCTATGCCGCACTGCTCTTCAACGAATCCCCTGCTCTGGTACTGACTTGCGCTCGCGCTAACGCTGCCGCGTTGCGCAGGGCCTTCCCGTCGGCACAGGTCCTGCGCATCGGACGCACCGGCGGCACAGCGCTCAGCATACGTTCGCCCTTCAAGCGCGGCGCATTGAATTCATCTCTCCGGTCGCTCGGCGCAGTTTGGAACGGCACCCTGGAAGCGCTGCTCGAGGGGGGCGTCACCGCATGACCACTTCGCACAGCTTCGAGCCGGAAGAGATGTTGGAAGACGAGACTCCGTTCGATAAGTTGCGCGAAGAGTGCGGCATCATGGCCGTCTACGGACACCCCGAGGCCGCGCGCTACGCCTACATGGGCCTGTACGCGCAGCAGCACCGCGGGCAGGAGTCGGCCGGCATCGCCACCGCCGATGGCGCCAACCTGCGCGACACCAAGGGTATGGGGCTGGTCAGCGAGATCTTCACCGAAGAGGTGCTGCGCCGCCTGCCCGGCGAGCTGGCCATCGGCCACACACGCTACTCCACCACCGGCGACTCGGCGCTGCACAACGCGCAGCCAATCCGCGTGGAGTCCACGCGCGGCCGCATCGCCATCGCCCACAACGGCAATCTGGTCAATCTGGGCACGGCGCGCGAACGCCTCAGCCGCGACGGCGCCATCTTCCAGTCCACCTCCGACTCCGAGGTCATTGTGCAGCTCATCGCGCACTCCAAGGCCTCCACGCTGGTGGAGGCCATGGCCGAGTCGCTGGCCCAGATCGAGGGCGCATTCTCCATCGTGCTGATGACGCGCAACCGCATCTTCGCCGCGCGCGATCCCCACGGCTTCCGCCCGCTCTCCATGGGCCGCATTCGCGGCGTCGATGGCCGCCCCGACTCCTTCGTCTTCGCCTCCGAGACCTGCGCCTTCGACCTGATGCGCGCCGAGTATCTGCGCGACGTCGAGCCCGGCGAACTGGTGATGGTCTCCGAGGACGGCGTCACCTCGCGCTACTTCAAGCGCGGCGTGCGCATGGCCAGCTGCATCTTCGAGCACGTCTACTTCGCGCGGCCCGACAGCCGCATCTTCGGCCGCTGGGTGCAGGAGTCGCGCGACAAGATGGGCCGCCAGCTCTTTCTCGAGTCGCACCCTGACGTGGATCTGGTTGTCCCCGTGCCGGACTCCGGTGTCACTGCGGCACTCGGCTACTCGGCCGCCAGTGGTGTGCCATTCAACTTTGGGCTCATCCGCAACCACTACGTCGGCCGCACCTTCATCCAGCCGGAGCAGCGCACCCGCGACTTCGGCGTCCGCATGAAGCTGAACCCCGTGCGCAACCTGCTCGAAGGCAAGCGCGTGCTGCTGATTGACGACTCCATCATCCGCGGCACCACCTCGCGCAAGATCGTGCGCATGGTGCGCGCGGCCGGCGCCAAGGAAGTCCACATGCGCATCAGTTGCCCGCCCACCATCTCGCCCTGCTTCTACGGCGTGGACACACCGGACAAGAAGAACCTCATCGCCGCCAATATGTCGGTGGAGGAGATTGGTAAGTTCATCGAGGCCGACTCCCTCGCCTACCTCTCGCTCGACGGCCTGCTCAAGTGCTGCGGTGAAGGCGAGGGCATTCACTATTGCAAGGCCTGCTACACCGGTGAGTATCCGACCGGCTGGGTGGACGTGTCGCAGATTCTCGCCGCCGCCAAGTAGCCCGGCTTACTCAAGATCAAACAACAGCAACTCCGCTCCTGCGTCCCCGGCCGCGAGTTGCAGTTCGCTCTCGTTGCTGGCTGCGACGGCGTCGCCCTGATTCAACGTGATGCCGTTCACCGTCACCGACCCGCGCGCCACCTGCAACCATCCGTATCCGTTCGCCAACGGCTGGGCAATCTTCGCACCCGCGTCGAATCTCCCGGCCAGCAGCGCGGCGTCGCTGTGCAGCACAAAGGAGCCGTCACGTCCGTCCTTCGTCGCCAGCGCGTGGAAGCGGTTGGGCTCATCAACCACCGGGAAGCGCTTCTGCTCATAGGCCGGTGCAATGCCGCGCCGATTGGGCAGCAGCCATATCTGCAGCAGATGGCACTCCTCCGTCGCGGAGGGATTCATCTCGCTGTGCAGTACGCCGCTCCCGGCCGTCATGTGCTGCAGTTCCCCCGGCGTAAGCTGTCCGCGCGCTCCGGTCGAGTCCTCGTGCGCAATCGCGCCGCTCAGCACGTAGGTCAGGATCTCCATGTCGCGGTGCGGATGCTTGCCGAAGCCCGTTCCCGCTGCGATGCGGTCCTCGTTGATGACGCGCAGCGCGCGGAATCCCATGTGCGCGGGGTCGTGGTACTCGGCAAAGGAAAAGCTGAAGCGGGAGTCCAGCCAGCCGTGATTGGCGTGGCCACGTTCGTCGGACTTGCGGACGGTAAGCATCGTGCCTCCTCGGTGCATTGCACCCAATGAATGGATGCGGCGGTGCGTAAAAGGATGCAAGGACGCGGTTGCCGCGCCTACCCGTGTGACAACAACTATCTTCAATTCTTGAGCTTAGTGCTTGCAGCCGCTTCCACAACTATGGCTGCTGTTTTTTCTCGCTGCTCTTCTCGCCGCCCGTATCGCTACTGGACTCGCTCTTGCCCGAGCCCTTCTTGCCAGGCTTGGCCGATGAGTACAAATCGCTGTACCAGCCACCGCCCTTGAACTGCACCGCCGGCGCGGTCAACGTGCGCTCCAGCCGACCGCCGCACTTGGGACACTCGGTCAGAGGTGGCGCATGGAATCGCTGGATCTTTTCCACGCGCTCGCCACACGCCTCGCACTGATACTCGTAGAGCGGCACTGCTAGTTAGACTCCGGCAGTTCGATGAGCCTCACCTTGACCACGTTCTCAAGACTCCGCAGCGCGGCCAGCGCTTTGTCCATCGCGGGCTGTGGCAGCGGATCAATCTGCAGCACCGCCAGTGCATTGCCCTGCTGCACAATCTGGCTGCGCAAGGAGCGACCCAGCGCGAAATTGGCAATGTTCACCTTGTGCTCGCCCAGCACCGTACCGATGCGCCCGATGACGCCGGGCACATCCTTGTTGCGGAAGCAGAGCAGCAGGCCCTGCAGCGGTGCCTCGATATCAATGCCGTCATACGTGATGAGCCGCGGCGAAGTGCCGTGCAGCACCGTGGCGCTGGCGGTGGACTCGCCTCCTGTGAAGTGCAGCGTAATCTTCAGCACGCTGCCGGCGCCGCCGTTCGTGGCCGGCTTCTTGTCTTCGCTCACGCGGAACCCGCGCTCCTCGGCCACGGCCGCGGCGTTGATGCGGTTCACGTCGGCCGAATCGGCCAGCACTCCGCACAGCGCCGCGTTGCGCAGCAACTCGGTCTTGCCCTCAGCCAGCTTGCCCACGTAGCTCAGCTCGATGCTGACCAGACTGCCCTCTGCGCCGTGCGCCACAAAACGTCCCAGCCGCTCGGCCATGTCAATGTACGGCGCGGCCTTCGCGTACTCCTCATGCGTCAGCGACGGCAGATTCACCGCGTTCTGCACCACGCCGTGCTTCAGGTAGGCCATCACCTGCTCCGCCAGTTGGATGCCGATGGCCTCCTGCGCCTCGTCGGTCGAGCCGCCCAGATGCGGCGTCAGAATGGCGCTGTCAATCGTGTGGAACGGCGACTCCTTGAGCGGCTCGGTGCGGAAGACATCCAGCGCCGCGCCACCCACCTGCCCGCTCTTCAGCGCCTCGGCCATCGCCTCGTCCACAATCAGCTCGCCGCGCGCGCAGTTAATGATGCGCACGCCTTTCTTCATTTTGGCCAGCGACACCGCGTTCAGGATGCCCTCGGTCTGCGGCGTCAGTCCCACGTGCAGCGTCAGGTAGTCCGCGCGGGCGTACAGGTCGTCCAGCGACACCAGCTCCACGCCATGCTCGCGCGCCACCGCGGCGGAAAGGAATGGGTCGTGGCCGATAAGCGTCATGCCAAAGCTGCTCGCGCGCGCCGCCACCGCCAGCCCGATGCGCCCCAGGCCCAGGATGCCCAGCGTCTTGCCGCGCAGTTCAGTGCCCTGCAGCGATTTCTTGTCCCACTTGCCGGAGTGCATGGTGCTGTTGGCTGTTGCAATCTTGCGCGCCATCGTCAGCATCAGCCCGATGGTCAGCTCGGCCACCGCCACCGCGTTCGCGCCCGGCGTGTTCATCACCACAATGCCGCGGTGCGTTGCCGCGGGCGTGTCAATGTTGTCCACGCCCACGCCGGCTCGGCCAATCACGCGCAGCTTCGGCGCCGACTCCAGCAGCGCGGCATCCACCTGCACTGCGCTGCGGACGACCAACGCATCAGCGTCGGCCAGCTCAGACGGCAGGCCGCTCTTGATCTGGTCGGGGGTTACCACTTGCCAGCTCGGCTCCTGCTTGAAAACCGCCAACGTTGCCGGTGACACCTTCTCTGCGAGCACAATCTTCATCGCGCACTCCTCTTGCCAATCGGTTGCGGCGGCCGGGAATTTGCCGCGTTGATGGTTTCAGCGTTCCTGCCTGCGCTACGACCGCACTACGCTCCGCTCTCGGCGTACACCTTCTGCGCCGCGGCCAAAGCCTGTCCGAACTCGAAGCCCGGAATCTTCAGCGTGCCCACGGCCACCTGCTCCAGCGCGCCAATGAGTGCAATGGTGTCCATGTAGTCGAAGAAGCCCAGGTGCGCGATGCGGAAAATCTGCCCCTTCATCTCGCCCTGCCCGTTGGTGATGGTGGCCCCAAAGCGCGACTTCAGCTCCTTGACGATGACGCCCGAGTCCACGCCCGCCGGCGGCAGCACCGCCGTTGCGGCTGCAGACGGCGCATCCGGCGAGAAGAGCTTCATTCCCATCGTCGCAACCGCCGCGCGCGTCATGGCGGCCACGGTTTCCGCGTTGTGCACCATCTTCTCGCGGCCCTTGGCCAAATCGCCGCCGCCCTGTGCGGCAATCCAGTCGAACGACGCGCCCAGCGCGGCAATCAACGCCACCGCCGGCGTGTAGGCGCTCTCGCCGTTTTTGGCGTTCTTGCGCTCCTTGCGCAGGTCAAAGTAGTAGCGCGGATTGTAAGTGGCCTCCATACGATCCCACGCGCGGTCGCTCACCGCCAGATAAGACAGCCCCGGCGGAATCATCACCGCCTTCTGCGATCCGCCGATGAGCACGTCCACGCCCCACGCGTCCATGTCCAGCGTCGTGGTTCCCAGACCCGTGATGCCGTCCACAATCAGCAGCGCCTCGCTCTTCGCCTCGCGCAGCAGCTTGGCCACGCCCTGTACATCGTTGCGGATGCCGGTGGATGTCTCCGTCGCCTGCATGAAGACGGCGCGCGTCTCCAGATGCAGGTTCTTCTTCACCTCGTCCAGCGAGTACGTCTTGCCGTACGGTACGCTCACCACGTCCGCGTGGCAGCCAAAAGCCTTCACCAGCGCCGCCCAGCGTTCGCCGAACTTGCCGCAGCTCAGCACCAGCACGCGGTCTCCGGGCGAGGTCAGGTTGCTCACCGACGCCTCCATCGCGCCCGTCCCCGAACTCGACAGGATGATGACGTCGTTCTTCGTGCCGACGAACTCCTTGGCCTGCGCCAGCACCCGCGTGTACAGCGCGCGGAACTCCGGCGTGCGGTGGTGTATGTCTGCCGCGGCCATGGCGAACTGCGCCGCGGGCAACAGCGGTGTGGGTCCCGGAGTGAACAGACGAATCTTGCGTAGCATGTAGGTAGGTTCCTTCCGCCCGGCGCTGGGGGAAACGCCCGACTTTGCCGTGTGCCGGCTGCAATGTCTTTCTCTCTATTGTACCGAGCCACGGCAACCATGCGCTGTGACCGCGCACACTCAGCATTTTCTATAGTAGCCACGCCTTTTTTCTATAATGGTTGGATGCGCGCTTTTGCGCGCCGGGAGTTGAGCCATGGGCATCCGCCAGCAGATTGAACAGGACATCATCACCGCCATGAAGGCCCGCGACGCCGTGCGCGTCGAGGCCCTGCGCATGGTCAAATCCGCCTTGAAAAGCAAGGAGATAGACAAGCGCGCCGAACTCACCGAGCCCGAGGCGCAGAAGCTGCTCACCATGCTCATCAACCAGCGCAAGGACTCCGTCGAGCAGTTCACCAAGGGCAACCGCCCCGAGCTCGCCGCCAAGGAGCAGTCCGAAATCGAGCTCATCGCCGCCTACCTGCCGCAGGAGGCCAGCGCCGAGCAGATGCAAGCGCTCGTCGCCGCAGCCGTCGAGCAGCACACCGCCGCCGCAGGCGCAAAGCCCGGCCCGCGCGACATGGGCGCCGTCATGAAAATTGTTCAAGGCAAGGTCGCCGAGAGCGGCATCCGCGCCGACGGCAAGATTGTCAGTGATCTGGTGAAGACAGCGCTCGCCGGCTAGCTTAAACCCGCTGGCTCCTCAGCACTTCCCGCACACCCGCCACACGCCGCATATCGTTCACCAGCTTGTTCAGGTGGCTCAGATCCTGCGTCTGCACCACAAAGTCCACCGTAGCGCTGCCGTCGCCGTTGGGCTTCGAGTCCATGCTGTGGATGTTGGTGTCGTCGGCCGCAATAATCGTCGTCAACTCCCGCAGCAGCCCGGGCCGGTCGTCGCCCTGCACCGTCAGCCGCACCGGATACAACATCGCGCTATCGTCCCTGGCCGGGGCCGACCACTCCACCTGAATGCGCCGGTCGGCCTCGTACATCAGGTTCTGCACATTGGGGCAGTTGCGCGCATGCACGGCCACGCCCTTGCCCCGCGTCACGTAGCCCACAATCTCTTCGCCGCGGATCGGATTGCAACATCGCGCGCGGTACACCAGCAGGTCGTCCTGCCCCTCCACCTGCAGCGACTCCGAACCCTTGCCGAAGAAGACGCGCTTCACCGCGTCCGGCGATGCCTCCGCCGCCTCCGTCTCCGCCGCCATCGTCGAACCCGGCTGCAGCTTGTTCAGCACCTGCCGCGCAGAGTACTTCCCGAAGCCCAGCCCAGCCATCAGCTCCGGCTCGCCGCCCAGCCCGTACTCGTTGGCCACCCGCGTGTACTCCGCGTCCTTGAAGCCCCCCAGGCTCACCTTGTACTTGCGCGCCTCGCGCTCCAGCAGCTTGCGGCCAATCTCCATGGCCCGCTCGCGCTGATGCTCCGTCAGCCAGTGCTTGATCTTGTTGCGCGCGCGCGTGCTCTTCACAAAGCCGAGCCAGTCGCGGCTGGGCGTGTGTCCAGCCTGAGTCATCACCTCAACGATGTCTCCGTTCTTCAGCTTGGTCCGCAGAGGAGCCATGCGTCCGTTCACCCGCGCGCCGGTCGTGGTGTGGCCCACCTCGGTGTGCACCGCGTAGGCAAAGTCCACCGGCGTGGCGTCGGCCGGCAGCACCACCACCTTTCCCTTGGGCGTGAAGGTGTACACCTCCTCGGGGTACAGATCGATCTTCAGCGTGGAGAGGAACTCGTTCGGGTCGCTCATCTCCCGCTGCCACTCCACCAGTTGCCGCACCCACGCCAGCCTCTGCTCGTCCTTGGCGCTGATGGGCGCGTCCCCGGCCTTGTACTTCCAATGCGCGGCGATTCCCTCCTCCGCCACGCGGTGCATCTCATCGGTGCGGATCTGCACCTCGAACTGGTGCGTCCCCTCCGCCACCACCGTGGTGTGCAGCGACTGGTACATGTTGGGCCGCGGCATGGCGATGAAGTCCTTGATGCGCCCGGGCACCGGATGCCACATGCTATGGATGAGCCCGAAGACCGCGTAGCAGTCCTGCACCGTCTGCGTAATCACGCGGATGGCCAGCAGGTCGTACACCTGGTCCAGCGGAATCTTCTGCGCCTGCATCTTCTCGAAGATGCTGTACAGCCGCTTGATGCGCCACTCCACCCGCGCGTGGATGCCGTGCAGCTTCAGCCGCTCCTCCAGTTGCTTCACCACGTGGCGCAGAAACTTCTCGCCCTCGCCGCGCACCTGCTCCAGGTCGTGGCTCACCTGCTCGTAGCTCACCGGATCCGTGTAGCGGAAGGCGTAGTCCTCCAGCTCGCCGCGCAGCTTGCCCATGCCCAGCCGGTGCGCCAGCGGAGCGTAGATGTCCAGCGTCTCGCGCGCAATCGCCTCGCGCCGCTCCGGCCGCAGCGGAGCCAGCGTCCTCATGTTGTGCAGCCGGTCTGCCAGTTTGATGATCACCACCCGCACATCGGTCACCATGGCCAGCAGCATCTTGCGGATGTTCTCCGCCTGCCGGTCCTCGCGGTTGGCGAACTCGATCTTGTCCAGCTTGGTCACGCCCTCCACGATGTGCGCCACCTGCTCGCCGAACTGTTCATAGACCTGGTTCGACGTGACCTCGGTGTCCTCCACCGCATCGTGCAGCAGTCCGGCGGCAATGGCCGTCGAGTCCATCTTCATCTCCGCCAGAACCTGCGCGACTTCCAATGGATGTACGACGAACGGATCCCCGCTCGCCCGCTTCTGCCCCTCGTGGTGCGCCTTGCAGAAGGTCCACGCCCGCCGGATGATCTCGCGGTCGTCGGCCGGACGGTTTGCCTCCACCGTCTTCAGCAGATGCTCAAAGCGCTGCTCGATCGTCAGCACTGGCGGCTCCGGCCGGCCCTTGCGCGGACGCGCCTGTTTCGCCACCTCGGCGACGGGTTCACTTTCAGACTGTTCAGGGGCTGTCTCAGTCGGCGCGGCTACTGGCTGCACGGGCGCGGCAGCAGATACGGCCTCCGCCGATGCGGGACCCGCTGCCATCCGTGCGATGGGGCGCTCGCTGGACATACCTGATTATAGGATGTCGCTAGATGCCATGTTAACCGCGAGCATGTATTAGGATGCTCAAATCAAAATTTGATTTGCTGTTGGCTCTGTATGATGTGCGAGTATTGGAGATTAGTAGATATTCGAAAGTGGGCTTATGGTTAGGTTTAATTGGGATCGTAATAATACTGAAAAGCTTTCATTTAGGCATGGCTCTGATTGGGGCGATCCTAGAAAATCACCCTCGCCACATAACTCTTCCAACTCTTCCGGGAAAAAACAGAAACTGGCCAAGTCGCGAAATCTAAGACAAACACCGGCTATTCAACAAGAAGTTGATCTCAAGAAAACCATTAGAAGAACATCAACATCTAGAATGATTGTTTCTATTCCGGCAAAGCCTGCCACTCGGAAAAAAGTTCGTATGGGATTTAAGCATCTTGTCGTACGTTCGGCAGTATCCTCAACGCAACCTGCCACTCGTACTGGGAAATCCACCCAGAAGAAGATTAAACATTCTATTGTTTCGTCTTTGATTGAGAAGGATGTTTCAAGTATTGCAGAAATGCAGAAACTGGCTATTCGTCTATACAAGGCAATAAGTTCTAGTCAATTTTCGGAGGCGTCTTCACTAGCCTCAGATATCTACGGTGAAGCTCAGCGGTATCTTAATAACGCAAAATGATACTTAACACGTGATGCATGAAAAGCAGATGCGCCACATGTTTTTGTGGCACGAAATCTGCCTTCCTTCAAGAATGTTGTTGTTTTAATGTGCGTCGGGCTACTTCGCCAGCTCAGCCTCAATCGCCTTGATGAGCAACGGGTTGTCCGGCGTCGTCTCCGGGCTGAACCGCCCCACAACCGCTCCATCCTTGCCCAGCAGGAACTTCTCGAAGTTCCACAGCACCTCAGGCTCGCTCGTCACCGCCAGGCCAAACCCGATGAGCTTCTGCCGGAACTCGCCCGGAACTTCAGCAGTCGCCTTCGGCTGCGCGGTGGTCAGCGCCTTGTACAGCGGATGCTTCCCCTCGCCCGTCACTGCAATCTTCTCGAACATCGGGAACTCCACGCCGTAGTTCAGCGTGCAGAAGCCCTGTATCTCCGCGTTCGTCCTCGGCTCCTGTCCGGCAAAGTCGTTCGCCGGAAAGCCCAGCACCACCAGCCCGCGGTCGCGGTACTTCGCATAGAGCTTCTGCAGGCCCTCGTACTGCGGCGTCAGCCCGCATTTGCTGGCCACGTTCACCACCAGCGCCACCTTGCCCTTGTACTCGGCCAGCATCGTCTCGCGGCCGTCCATCGTGCGCACCGGAATATCTGCCACTGCTTTGCTCATCGCTCTCTCCTGCTGGTTGGATTTCGCCCGCCGCATCCGGGGCTGCATCTCTTGGATGCTCGCTGCCCCCTACAGGCTGCACAGCTTCCACTCTAAACCGTTCCCCGGCGGCCCGTTTCCCGCCACCCCGCTTCCGCGATAAACTGCCCTTGGCTTCCCCTATCGCAGCAGCGCAAAGGATCCATCCATGAAGCTCCTCCGCATCGCCGCCGCCACCCTCGCGGCATTCGTTCTCGCCATCGCATCCTCCGCCGCGCAGGCCCAGCAGAACCAGTTCACCATCCTCTCCGGCGGCTTGCCCACCGGCAAGTGTGTCTACACCTTCGACAAGGCCAAGGACGGCTACAAGATTGCCAGCCGCTTTCAGTCGCGCATCGCTCCGCGCGCCGTGCAGGGCCCCGCTGCCGAAGGCGAAGAGGGCGCCATGAAGATGATCGTCGAGGTGCAGCAGATCCACAACTTCAAGATCGACGGTAACTTCCAGTATCTCGGCAGCTCCGTGCAGGACTCCGTCACCCAGATGACCAACGGCTTCAGCTTCAACAAACAGCGCACGCTGCTGACCATCAGCCACGTGCAGGCCGGTGCCGCCGAGAGCATGCCGCAGATGCCCATCCAGCACGACCCCATCCTGCTGCCCGAGTTCGACGCCTCGCCCTATCAGGCCCTGCTGCTCATGGCCACCAACCATCCACCCGCCGACGGGCTCTACTTCCTCATCGTCCCCTCCAATATCCCCCATCATGGTCCGCTCAACGGTCAGGCACGCTGGACCCGTGCCGCAGACACTTCTGGCACGCTCGACGGCAAACCCGTCGTCGTCCACCACTTCTCCCTCCCCTTCGGCGAAAAGAACGACTACGAGATCTACGCCGACCCGGATAACACCCTGCTTCAGGTGGACGTGAAGGATTTGAAGTCCAGCTACGTCCGCAACGGCTTCGTGCTCGACAAGCAGGACAAGAAGTAATCCCGCCAACACGCGGCATATCTTACGGTCACGCCGTGTGTGTGCGACCATGAGGGCTGATATGACCAAGCCCCGCGTCACACCTCCGCCCATCCCCGTCGCCCCTCCGGCAGCCCATGGCCCCGCCGCCGTCATCACCCGCCGAGCCTCAGACCGCCTCCGCGCCGGCTCGTTCTGGGTCTACCGCTCCGACGTCACCTCGCTCGTCCCCGCGCCCGACACCGCTGCGCCGCCCCCCGGAGCCATCGTCAGCGTGCTCGACAACCGCGGCATCCCCGTCGGCTCCGCGCTCTACAGCAGCGCCTCGCAGATTACGCTGCGCATGGTCAGCCGTACGCCCTCGCTCACGCGTGAGCAGTATCTGGCCGAGCTCACCACACACCTCCGCGCCGCTCTCGCTCTACGCCGTCAGATTTTCGCCGACGAAGACTCCGACTCCTGCCGACTTGTCTTCTCTGAGGCCGACGACCTACCCGGCATCCTCGCCGACCGCTACCACGACCTCGTCCTTGTGCAACTGCTCACGCAGGCCACTGCACAAGACGATGTCCGCCAGGCCATCACCGCCGTGCTGCGCGACGAACTGAAGCCCGCCACCATATGGGAGCGCCCCGACCCGCGCATCCGCGAGCTCGAAGAACTTGCCGCGCCCGCCGACATCCCTCTCTACGCACGCAACGCCAGCAAACCCAAGCAGCAGACCATCTTCACCCTCAACGGTCTCAAGTTCCACTACGACGCCGCCTCCGGCCAAAAGACCGGTGCCTTCCTCGACCAGCGCCTCAACTACGCCGCCGCTGCCATCGCCGCCGCCTCTCTCCCCAACCCCAATCAATCCCGCGCCCTCGATGTCTGCACCTACCAGGGCGGATTCGCACTCCATCTGGCCCGCTTCATGGGCCGCGTCACCGGAGTGGACTCCTCCCGCGCCGCCCTCGAGGTCGCCGACCGCAACCTCGAACTCAACCGCCCCAGCCTCCTCCACAACGGCGACGGCGTGGACTGGATGGAGGCCGACGCCTTCGAGCTCCTCCGCGCCTACGACGACGCCAACGAGCGCTACGACTGCATCGTCCTCGACCCGCCCGCCTTCGCCAAGTCCAAGAACGCTACCGCCGGTGCGCTCCGCGGCTACAAGGAGCTCAACCTCCGCGCCCTCCGCATGCTCTCCCCGGGCGGCCTGCTGGTCACCTGTTCCTGCTCCCACCACGTCCCCCTGGCCGATTTCACTGCCGTCATCGCCTCCGCCGCCGCCGACTCCGGCCGCCGCGTCCAACTGCTGGAGACCCACGGTGCCGCCCCAGACCACGCCGAGATCCTCACCCTGCCAGAGACTTCATATCTTAAATGCTTGATTATAAAGGCAATATAGTTTTTTCTAAATATGAGTGTATTTTTGTCATATTTTGTGTATCTTTTGTGCTATAGTTTCGTCAGATAGTCATGCTGGCTTGCCCAGCTACATCTTCCATCCCTTTGGAGGTAGTTATGACAACTCTGACCCGTTGGTCACCCATTCACGACATGAGCACCATCCAGACGCGCCTCAACTCCATGCTGCAGGAGCTTCTCAGCCCCGAACTGGAGAAGGAGCTGCTGGACAGCACCGGTTCCTTTGTTCCGCCGGTCGATATCTACGAAGACGGACACAAACTGGCCATCAAGCTCGAGGTCCCTGGCATTAAGGAGGGCGACCTCGACATCAAGATCGTCGACCAGACGCTGACCATCCGCGGCGAACGCAAGCTCAACACGGAGGAGAAGACCGAGAACTTCCACCGTATCGAGCGCCGCTACGGCCAGTTCACACGCAGCTTCACCCTGCCCAACACCGTGGACACGGAGAAGGTGCAGGCCAAGTTCGAACACGGCGTGCTCACCGTCGAACTGCCCAAGCGCCCCGAGGCGCAGCCGAAGCAGATCAAGGTCACCATCGGCAAGCAACTCGAAGGCAAGCCTGCCGTATAAGGCCTGTTGCCGTCTTGCGGCGTGGAGCGGGAGCAGCAGCACCATCGCTTGCTTCCGCTTCTTTCTTTTGATTTCAAGCTTCACCGGAGAACATTATGGCCATTCGCTGGGACAAACTGACCGTCAAATCGCAGCAGGCAATCGAAGCCGCAGCCGGCCGCGCCGCCGAGCACGGCAACCCCGAAGTCCTCCCGCTCCACCTGCTCTCCGCCCTGCTCGACGATGCCGAAGGCGTCGTCCGCTCCGTGCTCGACAAGATCGGCGTGCCCGCGCAGAAACTCATCGCCCAAATCAACGACGCGCTCGCCAAGCTCCCCAAGGTCTCCGGCTCCTCCGCCCAGTCCACGCTCTCCGCCGCCACAAACAAGACGCTCGACGCCGCCTTCAAGGAGGCCGACAACTTCAAGGACGACTACGTCTCCACCGAGCACCTCCTGCTGGCTCTCGCCGCGCAGAAGAACGACCCCGCCGCGCTCGCCCTCACCGCCCACGGCGCCACTCGCGACGCCATCCTCGCCGCGCTCACCGCCGTCCGCGGCACCCAGCGCGTCACCGACCAGAACCCCGAAGGCAAATTCCAGGCACTCGACAAGTACGCCAAGGACCTCACCGCCCTCGCCCGCGCCGGCAAGCTCGACCCCGTCATCGGCCGCGACGAGGAGATTCGCCGCGTCATACAGGTCCTCGCCCGCCGCACCAAGAACAACCCCGTGCTCATCGGCGAGCCCGGCGTCGGCAAGACCGCCATCGTCGAAGGCCTCGCCCGCCGCATCCTCTCCGGCGACATCCCCGAGATTCTCCGCGACAAGCGCGTCATCTCCCTCGACCTCGGCGCCATGCTCGCCGGCGCCAAGTTCCGCGGCGAATTCGAGGAGCGCCTCAAGGCCGTACTCAAAGAGATCGAGGACTCCAACGGCGAGATCATCCTCTTTATTGACGAGTTGCACACGCTCGTCGGCGCCGGCGCGGCCGAAGGCGCCATCGACGCCAGCAATATGCTCAAGCCCGCGCTGGCTCGCGGCGAACTGCGCGCCATCGGCGCCACCACCCTCAACGAGTACCGCAAGTACATCGAGAAGGACGCCGCACTCGAGCGCCGCTTCCAGATCGTCTACGTCGGCGAACCCAACGTCGAGGACACCGTCGCCATCCTGCGCGGCCTCAAGGAGCGTTACGAGGCGCACCATAACGTCCGCATCAAGGACTCCGCCATCGTCGCCGCCGCCACCCTCTCCCACCGCTACATCTCCGACCGCTTCCTCCCCGACAAGGCCATCGACCTTGTGGACGAGGCCGCCGCCGCCCTCGCCATCCAGATCGGCTCCGTCCCTGTCGAGATAGACGACCTCGACCGCCGCGCCACCTCGCTCGAAATCGAGCGCGCCGCACTCAAGCGCGAGACCGACGCCAACAGTCGCGAGCGCCTCGCCGAGGTGAACAAGGAGTTGGCCGCCATCAAGGAACAGGCCGCCGCTCTGCGTGCCCGCTGGCAGCGCGAACGCGGCGCCATCGGACGCATCACCGAACTTAAAAAGCAGCTAGAACGCCTCCGCCACGAGCTCGACGAAAACACCCGCAAAGGCAATCTGGAGCGCGCCGCCGCCCTCCAGTACGGCGACATTCCCAAGCTCGAGGCCGAGCTCAAGCAGCTCGACGCCGCGCAGAGCGCCGCAGGCAGTAGCCCTCGCCTGCTCAAGGAGGAGGTGGACGAGGAGGACATCGCCGCCATCGTCTCCAAGTGGACCGGCATCCCCGTCTCCAAGATGCTTGAGGGCGAAGTGCAGAAGCTGGCGCAGATGGAGCAGCGCCTCGCCGAGCGCGTCATCGGCCAATCCGAGGCCCTCACCGCCGTGGCCAGCGCCATCCGCCGCTCCCGCGCCGGTCTCAGCGACCCCAAGCGCCCCATCGGCAGCTTCATCTTCCTCGGCCCCACCGGCGTCGGCAAAACCGAGACCGCCCGCGCCCTCGCCGAGTTCCTCTTCGACGACGAGCAGGCCATGGTCCGCATTGACATGTCCGAGTACATGGAGAAGCACGCCGTTGCACGCCTCATCGGCGCGCCTCCCGGCTACGTCGGCTACGACGAAGGCGGTCAGCTCACCGAGGCCGTCCGCCGCCGCCCCTACTCCGTCGTGCTCTTCGACGAGATCGAAAAAGCCCACCCCGACGTCTTCAACGTCCTGCTGCAGGTGCTCGACGACGGCCGCCTCACCGACGCGCGTGGCCGCACCGTGGACTTCAAGAACACCGTGCTCATCATGACCAGCAACGTCGGCGCCGCGCTCCTCACCGGCGACTCCCTCGCCTCCGACGCCGGCTTCGACGAGGTCAAGGAGAAGGTCCTCGACCTGCTCAAGCAGCACTTCCGCCCCGAGTTCCTCAACCGCGTGGACGACATCGTCGTCTTCCGACCGCTCGGCGAGGAACAGTTGGAGCGCATCATCGAGCTGCGCCTGGCCGACATGGCCAAGCTGCTCGCCGACCGCCACATCACGCTCGAGCTCACTCCCGACGCTCGTCGCCAGCTCTTCCTCTCCGGCTACGACCGCGCCTACGGTGCGCGCCCACTCAAGCGCGCCCTGCAGCGCCTCGTGCAGAACCCGCTCGCCGTCAAGATTCTCGACGGCGAGGTCCAGCACGGCGACCACATCCGCGTCGAGGCCGACCCGCTGCACAATCTGCTCAAGTTCACCGTCGCAGGCCGCCAAGCTGCTGTCTAGTTGTTTTGGGTGATAATTGGATGCAACACTGTCGCCCGGAGCGAAGCAACCATGCGCATAGCAAAATATCTAGAGATTGTATTTCTTCCTCTTGGACCGGTAATCGCAGTTCTAAATAATTGCGCGGCACTTACGGGTGCTGTGTGGTTGGCAATATTGGGACATTGGGCGCTTATAGGAGTTGCAGTCTTATTGTTTTTCTTTTGTACGAATATTGTTGGATTGGCGATTATGCCCGGCATGCTTTTTGTTCGACTTGCGGCAGCATCCACAAACAATCGCTTTCTCAGCTCGGTGTTTATATGCTGTGGGCTTTTGTATAACAATTTGATTTTGACAATTTGGGGCATTGTTGCCGTTCTTTATTTTGTAAAGTCGGCAGGAACACACGCCGTCATTCCGGCATTGCTTTTAGCCTATGGAATTGCAATTACACCACCGATAGAAATGGCTCAATCACCGGCTGGAAGGGGTAATCCTTCAAACCAAGAAACATTGGCCACTGTTTGCATGGAAATGCAGGTGATTGCAATGTCCGGCGTAATCCTGATGAGGGGTATTCAATTTCAGTCTTTGATAGTTGCTTGTGCTATCCCTTTAGTAGTTATAGGAAGCACTGAATGCTTTCTTGCACATAATGCCTGGAGATATCAAATTGAAGAAGAACTCATTAATTGAATTCTTGCGCACAATATAGCGTGCAAGTGGCACGAAAGGCCCTCATCATCGGCGCCGGCCCCGCCGGTCTCACCGCCGCGCTGGAGCTCACGCGCCGCACCGCCATCCAGCCCATCGTCGTCGAGGCCTCCGATTCCTTCGGTGGCATCTCACGCACCGTGCGCTACAAGGGCAACCGCATGGACATCGGCGGCCACCGCTTCTTCTCAAAGAGTGACCGCGTCATGCAGTGGTGGGCCGACCTCATGCCACCGGATACTTCCGCTGACGTTACCTACCACGGCGATACTCGCGCCGTCTCCGTTCCCGCGCATCTCCCGCAGGAGCCGCCCTTGCGCGGCATGGGCCCGTTTGCGCCATCCGCGCATGAATCCCACCCCGCCGTCGCCGCTGTCGTCACCACGCACCCGCCTCGCGACCCCGACCTGGTGATGCTCGTCCGCCCCCGCCGCAGCCGCATCTACTACCTGCGTCGCTTCTTCGACTATCCCATCTCGCTCTCCGCGCAAACCCTCCGCCAACTCGGCCTGCGCCGCGTCCTGCGCATCGGTTTCAGTTACATCCGTGCGCGCCTGCACCCCCGCCGCCCCGAACAATCGCTTGCCGACTTCCTCACCAACCGCTTCGGTCGCGAGCTCTACCTCACCTTCTTCAAGAGCTACACCGAAAAGGTCTGGGGCACTCCCTGCGAGCGCATCTCCGCCGAGTGGGGCGCGCAGCGCATCCGCGGTCTCTCGCTCACCACCGCCCTCCGCCACTTCCTGCGCTCGCAACTCGCGCCGCGCAAATCCTCCCTCGCGCAGAAGCACACCGAAACCTCCCTCATCGAGCGCTTCCTCTATCCCAAGTTCGGCCCCGGCCAACTCTGGGAGCACGTCGCGCAACTCACCGCCGCGTCTGGCGGCGAACTCCGCACCAACGCCCGCGTCGTCCGCATCGAGCCCGACCCCGCCAACCCGCTCCGCGTCGCCGCCGTACACACGCAATCACCCGACGGTACAATCACGCGCACCGAAGCCGACCACTTCGTCTCCACCATGCCCATTCAGGATCTGGTCCGCGCCATGCTCGCCGGCGGCTTTGCTATCCCCGATGAAGTCCGCGCCATCGCCGAAGGCCTCGAATACCGTGACTTCATCACCGTCGGTCTGCTGGTGCGCAAACTCTCCGTCACCGAACCCACCGGTGGCCTGCTACGCGACACCTGGCTCTACATTCAGGAGCCCGACGTCCAGCTCGGCCGCATCCAGCTCTTCAACAATTGGAGCCCACACCTCGTCGCCGACGCTTCCACCGTCTGGCTCGGTCTGGAGTACTTCTGCCGCGAAGGCGACGCGCTCTGGCAGTTGGACGATATCGCACTCGCCCACTTCGCCGCCTCAGAAGCCGCGCGCATCGGTCTCCTCCACGCAGAGGATGTCCTCGACTTCACCGTCGTCCGCGTCCCCAAAACTTATCCCGGCTACTTCGGCGCCTACGCCGACTTCGGCATCCTGCGCGCCTGGCTCGACCAAATCCAGAACCTCTACCTCATCGGCCGCAACGGCATGCACAAATACAACAATCAGGACCACTCCATGCTCACCGCCATGACTCTTGTAGATGGTCTCGCCGGGGGCCGCGTTGATCGCGCCGCCCTTTGGAACATCAACACCGAGCAAGCACACCACGAAGCGCGCTAGCCTTTGCGCGCAACCGCAATCCTCGGCACTCCCGCCAGGTCTGGCAAAATTTCAACATCCATCCACCCGCGCAGCATCTCGCGCATCCGTTCGCTCTGCCCGAATCCCATCTCCACCACCAGCAATCCGCCCAGCTTCAGCGCTCTCCACGCCTGCGGCAGCAGCCGCTCGTACACCTCGAACCCCGTCGCCCCCGCAAACAGCGCCGTCTCCGGTTCGAACTCCCTCACCTCCACCGCCAGCGAATCCCGCTCCCCCTCCGCGATGTACGGCGGATTCGACGCCACCGCGTCGAACTCCCCCTCTGCGCATCCAGCCAGTAAATCCGCCTGCGCAAACTCAATTCTTCCGCTCACGCCGTTCCGCTCAGCGTTCCTCGCCGCAACCTTCAGCGCCCTGGCCGACGTATCGCTCGCCCACACCCGCGCCTGCTGCAGATGCTTCGCCAATGCCACCGCAATCGCCCCCGACCCCGTCCCCACATCCGCAATCCGCAGCGCTGCGCAGCACTCCACCCGCGCCAGCACCGCCTCCACCAGATGCTCCGTCTCCGGACGCGGAATCAAAACCTCCGGCCCCACCTCGAACGCCAACCCGTAGAACTCCTGCACGCCTAAGATGTGCTGCATCGGCCTGCCGCTGGCACGTTCGCGCACCAGCGCCTCAAACCTTGACTGCTGCTCCGCCGTCAGAACTCTGTCAGGATTCGCCATCACCGTCGCCCGCGTTGCGCCCAGCGCATGCATCAGCAGCAACTCCGCGTCGCGCGCGGGATTGGCCGAGTGCTTCAATGCACCCTCCGCCATTCGCATCGCCTCTCGCCAGATTGTCATGGAATCCGTTTAGACCGTGGCCGCCGTGGCCGTCTCCGCCTTCAGTTGCTGGGCGGCGTAGTACGTCGTCAGCGCGTCCACCACCGGCTGCAGCTTGCCCTCCATCGTTTCGGCCAACTGGTGGATGGTCAGTCCGATGCGATGGTCCGTCAGCCGGTTCTGCGGAAAGTTGTACGTCCGTATCTTCTCGCTGCGGTCGCCGCTGCCCACCTGCGACTTCCGCGCGCTCGCCATGATCTGGTGCTGCTTCTCCATCTCCGCCTCGTACAGCCGCGAGCGCAGCACGCGCATCCCCTTCTCGCGGTTCTTGATCTGCGATTTTTCGTCCTGACAGCTCACCACCGTGCCCGTCGGAATGTGCGTGATGCGCACCGCCGAGTACGTCGTGTTCACGCTCTGCCCGCCCGGCCCCGACGAGCAGAATGTGTCCACCCGCAGGTCCTTCGCCTCGATCTTCACGTCCACCTCCTCGGCCTCCGGCAGCACCGCCACCGTGATGGCCGACGTATGCACTCGCCCCTGCGCCTCGGTCGCCGGCACGCGCTGCACGCGGTGCACGCCGCTCTCGTACTTCATCTGCGAGTACACCCGCTCGCCCTCGATGATGGCGATAACCTCCTTCATCCCGCCCACGCCGCTCTCCGAACTCGACAGCACCTCCACCCGCCACTTGTGCTGCTCCGCAAACCGCGTGTACATGCGGAACACCTCGACCACGAACAGCGACGCCTCGTCGCCGCCCGTCCCGGCCCGCAACTCCAGCACCACGTTCTTCTCGTCGTTCGGATCCTTCGGCAGGAGCATCATCTTCAGCTCCTCCTCCAGCGGCTCCACGCGCGGCTCCAGCTCGGCCAGCTCTTCGGCCGCCATCTCCCCCATCTCCGGCTCCGCCAGCATCGCCTTCGCGTCGCGGATGCCCTCCGTCACCTGCTTCCACTCGCGATACTTCTCCACCATCGGCTCCAGCTCGCGGTGCATCTTCGTCGTCTTCTGGTACCGCGCCTGGTCGCTGACGATATCCGGCTGCGCCAGTTCTTCGCCCAGCCGTTCGTACTGCTCCTCGAGTTGTTGCAAACGTTCCAGCATGTCTATTCGATGTTACTAAATCGCGCGCGGTTGCGCCCTGCGCCCGCGTACATACAGGGCAAAATCGTCACATAGCTAGTGATGATGGTGCTCGTGCCCGCCGCTCTCGCCCTGCGGCGACGCACAGCCATGCTCGGTCGCGCACTGCACCGTCTCCGTCTGGATGGTCGTGTGATGGATGCCGAACCGCTCCCCCAACGCCCGCCGCACCTGCTCCACAATCGCTCCGCTCGCCGAAACCGGCGCGTCCGTCACCGTGATGTGGCTCGACAGTGCATGCGCGTGCGTGTCCAGGCTCCACACGTGCAGGTCGTGCACCTCCAGCACTCCCTCCACTGTCAGCATCGTCTCCCGCACCTCGCTCAGCCGCACCGTGCGCGGCGTCCCCTCCAGCAGGATGTGTACCGTCTCCCGCACCACGCCCACCGCGCTCCACAGCACCATCGCCGCAATCCCCAGCGACAGCGCCGGATCGATCCAGTACATCCGCGTCCACACAATCGCCACTCCGCCCGCTATCACCGCCGCCGTCGACAGTGTGTCGCCCATCATGTGCAGAAACACGCTGCGGATGTTCACGTCGCGGCTCGCCCTCCACAGCATCGCCGCAATCGCCCCGTTCATCACCACGCCGATGGCCGCCACCTCCACCATCGCCCGCGGAGCCACCGCCACCGGTGCCATCATCCGTCCCACCGCCGCGGCTCCCAGCCACAGCGCAATCGCCACCAGTCCCAGCGCATTCACAAACGCCGCCAGCACCCCCGCCCTGCGAAACCCGTACGTCCGCTCCGCAGTCGCCGGCTGCGCCTGCAAATGCACCGCCGCCAGCGACAGCACCAGCGCCAGCACGTCCGACAGGTTGTGACCCGCCTCCGACAGCAGTGCCAGCGAATGCGCCCGCAGCCCTGCCACCAGCGTCAGTGCCACGTAGCCCAGCGTCAGCCCCAGCGACACGCGCAGCACGCCGCGCACGCTCGCCGCACTCCGTCCTGGGTCATGCAGATGCATCGTCTTAAAGTATAAGGGCGCGGTCTGCGCCACGCCCTTACTGCACATCCTGTTTGTAGATAGCTAAAGCTGCGCGCTGCCCGTCGTGCCCGTCCGTTGCGCCGGCCACACCATCGCGCTCGAACCCCGCAGCCCGTTCCAACTCTCCGCAACCACAATACTGTTCCCGGGGTTCCGCGGATCGTACTTGATGGATACCGGCAGATCTACGCGCAGCCCCGCCAACTCGCCCATAAACGCACTCACTTCCTGCGCGCACTCGTACCCCACTCCGGCTATCTTGTAGCGATAGCTGATCAACGCTGGCCCATCTGCCATCTCTGCGTCGTGGTACAGCGGCGCGTCCACAATCACACCATCAATAATCCGTCCGTCCGCCGCCAGCCGTTGCCGCCGCACCCGCTCCATCTCCTCCGGCGTCATCCTTCTCGGACGTATCCAATTCCATGCCATCGCAATCACTCCTCCCAAACCAACCGCCACCGCCGCCCACTCGGCGCCGTTCCGCGGCTTCAGCATCCTGTACAGCGGCTGCAACAACGCTCTCTCCCGCGCAGCCCGCATGGCCGCGTCGTACTCCGAGCTTAAGCCACCACGCCGTGCATCCAACCACCAAATCGCGCCGGGGGTACCCTGCGATATACTCGGCCCACGATGTTCCTTCTGCACCCAAACTAAGCCGAGGTGTCCTGCTTGAGCCACTCCACTGATTCTTGTATTAATCAGGCACGTTGCCTCGCCGTCGCTCGCCTCTGGGCCCATCGCCTGCTCAGCCTCAGCACCGTCGTCATGGTGTTGCTCTTCCTGTTCACGGCTCTCAGGCGCCTCCGCTATCCCTTCAGCTTCGACCAGATCGAAGGTGGACTGGTCACCACTGTCTGGCGCGTTTCCCACGGCCTGCCCATCTACTCCAAACCCTCCCTCGACTTCGTTCCGTACCTTTACGCCCCTGTCTACCCCGGGCTCTGCGCTTGGGTCAGCCGTTTCACCGGCGACGGCTACGTCTCTCTTCGTCTGGTTTCCATCCTCGCCACGCTGGCCACCATGGCCGTCATCTGCCTCTTTGTCCGCCGCGAGACGGGCCTCACCTGGGCTGGCCTCGTCTCCGCCGGTGTCTACGCCGCCTGTTACCGCCCGCTTCAGGGTTGGATGGACTACGGCCGCGTGGACTCACTGTTTCTCTTCTTGCTCATACTCGGAATCTACTGTGCGCGCTTTGCGCCCACGTGGGTCACCGCTCTGGTCTGGCTCGTCGCCTTCCAAACCAAGCAGACTGCGCTGCCCGTCATTCTGCTGGTTTTGGCCGCTGGCTGGCGCCGTCCTCGCCGCATGCTCACCGGCATGGCGCTCACCCTCGTGCTCATCGCCACCTCCGTCTGGTGGATGAACCACGCCACCGCCGGCTGGTACGGACACTACCTCTTCGGAAGCTCCGGTAGCCTTCCCTTCATCCCCCGCCAGTTTCTGCTCTTCGTTCCCGTGGATATCCTGCTGCCCCTGGGCCTTGCCGTGCTGGTCATCGCCGCCGCCCTTCTCTTCACACCGCAACCAGCCCGCAGTGACGAGCGCACCTTTTACACCTTCACCAGCTTCATCCTCTTCGCATCCATCTGGTATCTGCGCTCCCATCACGGCTCCGCCGTCAATACTCTCATGCCGCTCTACGCCTGGCTCTCCGTGCTCTCCGGTATCGCACTCGGCCGCCTCTACCGCCATCTCACCTCAGCCCAGCTCGAAGCCCCCGTCCGCGACGGTCTGCTCGCCTTGCTCTTCGCCGCCATTGCCTTCCAGATCATCGGCCCCTTCTATCAGACCGGCCTCTTCGTTCCGGGCGCAGAGGTTCGCGCCGCCCGCGCGGCCTTCGAGCAACAGCTCGCCGCCATCCCCGGAGACGTCTACGTCCTCAACCACTCCTACGATGCCCTCCTCGCCGGCAAGCAACCCCACGCCGTCATAGACGCCTTCGGCATCATCACAGACGCGCGCCCCAGCCCGCTGCGCTCCCAGTACATTGCCGACTTTCACGCCGCCGTGGACTCCCATCGCTTCAGCGCCTTTGTCCTCGATGGCTCGCCTGCTATGTACTCGCCCGGTCCCAACAGTTGGATGCCCGCAGACTTCGAGCAGCAGTACCCGTTGCGTCTTCTCGCTGCGGGGAGCTTCACTCGCCCCACGCCCGACGAACCCGTCGAAATGTGGTTGTACCTACCCTGCTCCGCGCTCACGCCCGCACTCCAGCCTGCACTTGCTCTGACGCCAGCCGTGGACTACGGAACCTGCGTGCACTAACGCGCGATACCAACCTGTCATTCGTCGCAAACCAACCCTCGTCAAACCTCACGCTCACTATGTGCTGCAGCGCCGCCGCCGCGCGCCCTCCTCGCACCCTGCGATATACTCTGTCCCAGACTCGCATGCGCTCATCCCTCCACAATCCCGACGACTCCACCCGCCCCATCATCCGTTCCACCACCGTCATCTGCGTCCGCCGCAACGGCGTCGTCGTCATGGCCGCAGACGGACAGGTCTCCCTCGGCTCCACCGTCATCAAGCACACCGCAAAAAAGATTCGCCGCCTCTATCAGGACAAGGTCCTCGCCGGATTCGCCGGCTCCACCGCCGACGCCTTCTCCCTCTTCAGCCGCTTCGAAACCAAGCTCGAGCAGTACGCCGGCAACCTCGGCCGCTCCGCCGTCGAGCTCGCCAAGGACTGGCGCACTGACAAGATGCTCCGCCAGCTCGAGGCCCTGCTCATCGTCGCAGACGCCTCCCAGACCTTCCTGCTCTCCGGCACCGGCGACGTCATCGACCCCGACGAAGGCGTCACCGCCATCGGCTCCGGCGGACCCTACGCGCTCGCCGCCGCACGCGCCCTGCTCGACAACACCGAACTCTCCGCCCGCGAGGTCGCTGAAAAATCCCTCCGCATCGCCGGCCAAATCTGCATCTACACCAACGACGCCATCACCATCGAAGAATTGAAGGGTTAGACTTGAAGTCTTTTCATTCCGAGTGAAGCGAGGACGGCCTCCTTTCAGTCGGCACAGTTGCAACGAGAAAAAATATGGCTATTTATTTACCTGGAGCAGCCGAAGACTCCGCCCTCTCGCTCGACCAGCTCACCCCGCGTGAGATCGTCATCGAGCTGGACAAGTACGTCGTCGGCCAGCACGCCGCCAAGCGCGCCGTCGCCATCGCCCTCCGCAACCGCATGCGCCGCCAGCGCCTCCCCGAGGAGATGGCCGACGAGGTCATGCCCAAGAACATCATCATGATCGGCCCCACCGGCGTCGGCAAAACCGAGATCGCACGCCGCCTCGCCCGCCTCGCCGGCTCGCCCTTCCTCAAGGTCGAGGCCAGCAAGTTCACCGAGGTCGGCTACGTCGGCCGCGACGTCGAATCCATCGTCCGCGACCTCGTCGAGATCGCCATTGACATGGTGCGCGAGGAGAAGCTTGAAGACATCGCCGGCAAATCCGAGCTCAACGCCGAAGAGCGCCTGCTCGACCTGCTGCTCCCGCCCGCGCCCGCGCCGCCAGCATCCACTTCCAGCGCAGACGCCAAAATCCTCCCCTCCACCGCGCCCGCAGACTCCTCCGCCGCCCGCACCCGCGAAAAGCTCCGCCAGCAGCTCCGCGAGGGCCGCCTCGACGACCGTTCTGTCGAGCTCGATGTCCGCGAGAGCCGCCAGCCCCAGTTCGAGCTCATCAGCAACCAGCCCCCCGAGGAGATGGAGTCCTCGCTCAAGGACATCCTCCCCAGCATCTTCGGCCCGCGCTCCAAAAAGCGCACCATGTCCGTCTCCGAGGCCTTCGAGTACCTCGTGCAGGAAGAGGAGCAACGCCTCATCGACATGGACCAGGTCACCCGCCTCGCCGTCGAGCGCGTCGAAGACTCCGGCATCGTCTTCCTCGACGAGATAGACAAGATCGCCGGCCGCGAGGGCGGCCACGGCCCCGACGTCTCCCGCGAGGGCGTCCAGCGCGACATCCTTCCCATCGTCGAGGGCACCACCGTCAACACCAAGTACGGCATGGTCTCCACAGACCACATCCTCTTCATCGCCGCCGGCGCGTTCCACGTCTCCAAGCCCAGCGACCTCATCCCCGAGTTGCAGGGCCGCTTCCCCATCCGCGTCGAACTCCAATCCCTCACCGTGCAGGACTTCATTCGTATCCTCACCGAGCCCAAGTCCTCGCTCGTCAAGCAGTCCGTCGCACTGCTAGAGACCGAGGGCGTCAAGCTCGAGTTCACACCCGAGGCACTCGAGGAGATCGCCCGCTTCGCCTTCCGCGTCAACGAGACCACCGAGAACATCGGCGCCCGCCGCCTCCACACCATCCTCGAGCGCGTCCTCGACGACATCAGCTTCCAGGCCCCCGACCTCTTCAAGCCCCCTTCGTCGGAGAAGACTCTGTCCCCACCCACATCCTCCGGCGCACCCGTGCAAACCACGCCGCTCCCCGTCGTAGAGCGCCCCACCCACTCCGGCACCGAGAAGATTCTCGTCATCACCCCCGAGTACGTCCGCGCCCAGGTCGCCAGCATCGTCAAGGATCAGGACCTGTCGAGATATATTCTCTAGCCCCGCACTTTCGCGCAAAGCAAAACCCGCGGATTCCTCCGCGGGTTTCATGTTGAATTCAGCTTCGGACTAGATTTCTGCCAGCCGCTTCGCCAGCAGCGCCTCCAGGTTCTCCAGCGCCTTCGAGAACCCTTCGATGCCTTCCTTCAGCTTGTCGGTCGCCATGCGGTCGGCCGCGTGCATCTTGTCGAAGTTGGCCTTGTCGATGTGCAGCTTTTCGATCTCCATGTCCTTCGACTTGGTCGCGTCCAGCTTGCGCGGCAGTTCGCCGCTCTTCGCCGCCAGCTCCGCCAGCAGGTCCGGAGAAATCGTCAGCAGGTCGCATCCCGCCAGCTCGGTGATCTCCCCGATGTTGCGGAAGCTCGCGCCCATCACCTGCGTCTTGTGGCCCATCTTTTTGTAGTAGTTGAAGACCTTGGTCACCGACTGCACGCCCGGGTCGTCCGCGCCCACGTAGTCGCGCCCCGTGTCCTTCTTGTACCAGTCCAGAATGCGGCCCACGAACGGCGAAATCAGCGTCACGCCCGCCTCCGCGCACGCAATCGCCTGGTGCAGTCCGAACAGCAGCGTCAGGTTGCAGTGGATGCCTTCCTTCTCCAGCACCTCCGCCGCCTTGATGCCCTCCCACGTCGAGGCAATCTTGATCAGGATGCGCTCCTTGCCGATGCCCAGCCGCGCATACCGCGCAATAATGTCGTGCGCCACCTTGATGGTCGCCTCCGTGTCGTAGCTCAACCGCGCGTCCACCTCGGTCGAAACCCGTCCCGGAACGATCTTCAGTATCTCCGCGCCAAAGCTCACCGCCAGCTCGGCAAACGCCTCCTTGGCAATCGCTTCGTTCGTCGCGCCCGGATGCGCCGCGCGTGCCGCCTTCAGCGTCCCGTCCACAATCCCCTGGTACGCCGGCATCTTCGCCGCCTTCTCAATCAGAGAAGGATTCGTCGTCGCGTCCTGCGGCTTGAACTCCACCATGGACTGCATGTCGCCCGTGTCGGCCACCACCACCGTCATGTTCTTCAACTGCTCCAGCAAGCTCTTTGGCATCACTGCTCCTCTATGTTGTTGGGACTTCAAAACCCAGGCGCGCCCATCTCCGGCGCGCTTCCACCATCATTTTATCTTGAAACTGGCCGGACCTCTTCTCACCTGCTAAACCACAGGATTCTCAAGGCTTCCCACGCCGCTCACCGTCACGCACACCACATCGCCCGCTGCCATCGGAGCAATCCCCGCCGGCGTCCCCGTCGCAATCAGGTCGCCCGGCAGCAGCGTCATCGCCGCCGTGATGTACCGCAGCAGCGCCGCCACGTCGAAGATCATCTCCGTCGTCGAACCCGTCTGCTTCACCTCTCCGTTCAGCGTCGTCGTCACCGTCAGCGCACTGGTCAGCGGATCCACCTCGTCCGTCACCACCGGCCCCACCGGACAGAACGTGTCAAACCCCTTCGCCCTCGACCACTGACCGTCCGTCTTCTGCAGGTCGCGCGCCGTCACGTCGTTCACGCACGTGTAGCCGCGTATGTACTGCCGCACATCCTCGTCCGCGCCGATCTGGTAACACCGTTTTCCGATGACGATTCCCAGCTCCCCCTCGAAGTCCACCCGCTGCGACATCGCCGGCCGCCGTATCTCCGCCCCCGGCGCCAGCAACGCCGACGGCGCCTTCAGGAACAGCAGCGGCTCCGCCGGCACGTCGTTCCCCAACTCCTTCGCGTGCTCGCGGTAGTTCCTCCCGATGCACACAATCTTCGACGGTCGCACCGGCTCCAGCAGCGCCAGCTCCGTCAGCGGCCGGCGCGCAAACCCGCCAATCGTCGACGCCGCCCCCGCGTCCTCCTCCGGCGGCTCCATCGTCCGCACCGCCCACAACGCGCCCGCTATCTCCTCGACATACGCGTACCGCACGCGCCCGTGGTCCTCGTACCTGCAATACCTCATCGTGTCTCCTCCTGAGCCATGATTGCCGTAAAGTCGCGCCGTAGCCTTGGCGTAGGCGGACAATACCTCATCGTGTCTCCTCCTGAACCTGTGTCGCCACGCTCTTCGCGCTCTCGTTCCCTGCCGCATCCACCGACGTCACCGCGTACGCGTACCTGCGTCCCGCCTGCAACCCCGCATCGTGGAACCCCGGCGCAGCCACCGGCTTCGCCGTCACCTTCACCCCGTCCCGATACACGTTGTACCCCGCCAGATCCGCCTCCGTGTTCGCCTCCCAGCTCAGGTCCACGCCCCACGCACCATTCGCATCCTTCTCCGCAACCCCCGCCACCAGCCCCTTCGGTATCGCCGGAGCCACCACGCTCCGCACCAGCACCGTCACCGGTCCCGCCTCCGCGCTGCGCGCCGTCAACTCGCGATTCTCCACCGTCACCCTCCGCACCCGCTGCGCCGTGTAGCTGTACGTCTCGCCAAACGTCGCCGTCCGGTCCACCGTCCCGCCCGCATCCATCTTCACCCGCAGCGTCTCCATCTTCGACTCGCCCAGAGCCCCCGCATCCTTCGTCTTCTTCGCATCAGTCACCCGCTCGCGCACCAGCTCCACGCCGTCGCCCGCCGCATCCTTCACCCACTCCAGCACCACGCCCTCATGCGTCGCCGTCGCCTTCAGCCCTTGCAACTCTCGCGGACCGTCCCCGCCCGCCGCAAACGCCACATTCGAAGCCCCAGCCGTCCGCCCCGCCGCGCTCAGCACTCGCACCTCGTACACCAGCAGCCGCGCCGCGCCGCTCGCCAACTCCGCCGGCAACGCATCCGTCACCGTCACCTGCTCCTTCGCCGCCCCATCCACCGCCGCCACATCCACGCACGCCGCAGTCGCCAACCGCCGGCACACCATCGCGTGCCGCCTCCCCTGCACCAGCAGCCCATCCGTCGTGCGCTCCGGCATCGTCCACGCCAGCCGAACCGTCCCGCCCACGCGCTCCGCCCGCAGATCCGCCACCGGTCTGGGCAACTGCAACGACGGCGGCTGCGGCAGCCCCGGACTGGCGCACCCAGCGCACACAACGGCCAGCCCCGCTGCAAGCGCGGCCGCTACCCACATCCGAATCTGTCTCACTCCACTCACAACACATCCATCTTACTGAGAATCTTCCGCGCCAGCCCCGTCAGCGCCACGTTGCCCAACTCCCCCGCCGCAACCCACCTGCCCCCGCGAACCTCGCGCTCCAGCTCCGCGTCCGCCACCACCGCCACCGCGTAGTTCGTCGTCGTGATGCTGTGCCGCACCCGCGCCACCGGCTCCAGCCGCGCCGCGTCCTCCACGCTCACCTCCGGCAGCTCCCACATCCCCGCCATCCGCCGCTCGTCCGCCCCGCGCTGCACCAGCAACACCCGCCCGCCTCGCGCCGCCAGCAGGTAAGCCTCGTGCTTCACGCCCATCTTCCCGCGGCTAGCCGTCGCGTGCTCGCCCTGCGTCCTGCACACCGCACGCACCGGACACTCCCCGCACAGCGGCCCCTTCGGCACGCACACCACCGCCCCCAGCTCCATCATGGCCTGGTTGAAGCGGCCCGCCGCTTCGACGTTGCCCTTCTCTCCGCCACCAGCGTCTATCAGTTCACCCGCCGTCTCCCGCAGCCACCGCCGCCCCACTGCCGTCCGGTCCTCCCCGCGCCCATGCAGCCGCAGCAGAACCCGCTCCACGTTCCCGTCCACCACCGCCACGCGCTCGCCAAACGCGATGCTCGCCACCGCCGCCGCCGTGTACTCGCCCACGCCCGGCAGCTCCCGCAGCTCCGCCGCCGTCTTCGGAATCCGTCCGCCCATCTCCTCCACCACCACCTTCGCCGCCTTGTGCAGCATCCGCGCCCGCCGGTAGTAGCCCAGCCCGCTCCACGCCGCCAGAACCTCCTGCTCCGTCGCCCCCGCCAGCTTCTTCAGCGTCGGAAACCGCCGCACAAACTCCCGGTAATGTGCGATGACCGCCGCCACCCGCGTCTGTTGCAGCATCACCTCGCTCAGCCATATCCGGTACGGATCCCTCACCCCGCGCCACGGCAACCGCCGCGCATTCACCCGATACCACCCCAGCAGCCCGCGCCCAAACGCAGCCGCGTCCAATTTTGTCTGCTTACCCTTCACGCCCATACCTTCATTCTACGAACGCACAAAGGCCGCATTTGTTCGTTACTGGTTGCTTATTCGTCCGGAAGATTAAAAATAACACCCAGCCTGATTACTACTTGATGCTGGTGTGTGGTTGTAAAAATATAGTTGTCGCGTCCTTCAATCGAATAAGCGCCTACTTTGTGGACAGAAAATACATATTGCAATCCATAGTCAAGGGAATGGCTTTCAGAAAAAATATAGTCATACCCAACAGGGGATGCCAAAACATAGTGCTTTCCATATTTGAGGATTGGGCCATAACTAAAGCCCGCAAAAGCTGCCTGTGCATCTCGATCTGCAAAAGGTCCCATGCCACCCAATTCAATCCATGTAACGCAAGGGACTTTGTTGTTATATGTATTAGTCATTCCTCCAAGTTGAATACCATATTCGGCACTGTTCGTTCGTCCGGATGCAATCGATTGTCCGCCTCCGGAAAATATGTTTGCGTAATATCCGAATGGAGGATATGTTTTCTTTTCAATTGTGGGTGCGGGTATGTTGGGTAATATTTCCGCCTGCTGCGCATGAACAAACACCGTCACCAGCATGACCATGAAAAGCGCTGCAATCATACCTATGTTTTTCATGGCCAACATCATACACCCACGCACAAAGGCCGCCCTCGCAGGCGGCCTCTGTCATTATCTTTCGTGCTTGCTTACTTCTCCGACGCCGACTTGATCTCCGTCAATCCCACAAAGCCCGGCGTCTCCGCCTCCTTCAGGATCTCCTTGCGGTACAGCCGTGCCATGGCCGCGTTCTCCGCGTCCTGCTTCAGCTTGCCCTCCCGCGCCCGCAGCTTCTCCTCGCGCGCGTTCTTGGCGATGCCGCTCTTGTCGAACGTGTCGTTCGCCGCCGCCTCCACGTGCGACTGGTTCAGCACTAGGTCGTACGTCGAGTCACTCTCCAGCGCCACCTTCTTGCCGCCCGCGAAGATCTCATGCCGCCCGTGTTCCTCGTACCACTTCGTCAGCGTCGCCGTCATGTGCATCTTCTCGATGATGTTCCGCCAGCCGATGCCCGTGTTGTACGCGCAGAAGCTGATCTCCCCCTCCTGCGTCGCGTACGGAATGATGCACTGCTCCGTCCGCCGGAAGTCGTAGTTGAACAGGTCCTGGAACCACATGCCCGCGATGAACAGGAAGTGCCACCGGTCCGCGCGCCGCTTCTTGATGTCCTCCAGCGTGCGGTCCCCGCCCACCTTGCCGTAGTCGCGTCCCGTCGCACCAAAGCTCTTGTCGAACTTCTCCAGCAGCGCCTTCATGCTGAAGTGCTTCGGCGCCTTGTACGGGTCGTAGTTCCGCAGCAGGGCCAGCCCAATGCCCAAAAACGACAGGAACCGCCCGCGCCCCGCGTCGTTCAGCTTGGCCACATCCTTCGCCAGCCGCTCCACGTTCACAAACGCCGTCACCGGAACCGCTTCCTTCGTCTCCTTGTCGATCATCACCGCCATGCCGATGCCGCAGTTCGGATGGCATCCGCAGCTCAGGTGGCCCCAGTCCGCGGCCGGCCCGTGGATCAGGTCGGCGAAGTCGCTGAACGTGGACATGAACGATATCGGGAACCAGTCGCGCATCGGCTCGCCCATCCCCGTCTGCTTCTTGGTGTCATACGCCAGGTCGGTCAGCGTGTAGCGCTGCGCCGCCCGCCGCTCGTCCGTCACTTCCTCGTCGCGCCCCGTGAAGCTCACCGGCTGGAAGCTCAGGAAGTTGATCTTCTTCGGATTGTCCAGCGCGAACTCGATGATGCGCCCCACCTGCTCGTTGTTGATGCCGTTCACGATGGTCGTCACCGGAACGATGTCCACGCCCGCCTCGTGCAGGTTGTGGATGGCCTGCAGCTTCACGTCGAACGCGTTGCCCACCTTGCGGTGCGAGTTCGCCGCGTTGCCGATGCCGTCGAACTGCAGGTACACATACCGCAGCCCCGCCTCCGCCGCCGCGCGGCAGAACTCCTTCGACTTCGCGAACTCGATTCCGTTCGTCGCCGCCTGAATCGAGTTGTAGCCCACCTTGGTCGCGTACGCCACCGCGTCCAGGAAGTAAGGCGAAAGCGTCGGCTCCCCGCCGCTGAACTGCACGCTCATCTGCCGCTTCGGCTTGATGGTCACCGCGTTGTCCAGCATCGTCTTGATCTCGTCCCACGTCAGCTCATGGACGAAGCCCACCTGGTTGGCGTCCATGAAGCACGGATCGCACATCATGTTGCAGCGGTTCGTCAGGTCGATCGTCAGCACCGCTCCGCGCCCGTGTGTCACCGTGCTGGTGCCGTGGTTGTGCAGCTTCTCGTCGTTGTGCGCGCGGATGTCGCGGCCCGGAAAAACCTCTTCCAGGTGCTGGAAGAACGCCGGGTCCGAGCTCATCACGTCCTCGAAGTGCCCGTGCTTCGGGCAGTCCTTCACCATCAGGATCTTCCCGTCGCGCTCGACGATCTGCGCCTTGATCTCCCCCACCTTCTCGTTCAGCAATATCTCGTGCGGCAGCTTCCCGTCCAGGATCTGCTTGCGTATCTCCGGCACGCACTTCGGACACAGCGAGTCCGTCGTCCGCGGCCACCCCAGCGGCGGCTTCTCCTTCTCGTAGCTCTTCAGCAGCGGCTTGTCGCTCCACTTCGGCGTGAACGCGGGCGAGGGGTTGATGGCGTTCAGGCGGCTGAACACCGCCCATCCGGCCTTCGCGCCGTACGTAATCGTCTTCTCAAATGCCTTGGTTAGCTTGGCCATTGTTCTGCTCCTTGAAAAGAATGTGGGGGGGCCGTCTGGTGGGGCGCTCCCGAAAAATCTCTCGCTATTGTTTCTCGAACCGGTCGTGCGTTTTGGACCGCAACCCGTTCAGCGGTGGGGAGTTACGCTTCCTGAAAGCCTATGCGCCACCGTCCCGGAAAGATACTTTCCAGCAGCGAACAGTAGTGATTGAACATTGAACGGTTGTTTTTCGCCATCGAACGAACGTCCGAATCCACGTTGGTCGAAGAACCTTGAGCCGCTTTGCGGGCGTCTGAGCCCGCAGGTTGAGCCGCTTTGCGGGCGTCAGCGTAGCGGGAGCCCGCTGGCGAAATCCTGAGCAAAGCGAAGGACCTAGGTAAGCGCCAGTCGAAGGACCTCTGCACCCATCCATGATGGCGATGCCGTCTGTGCCTCTTACTTCCAGAACCGCCTTCCAGCAAACGCCTTGCCTGAACCTGACTTGAAGTACCGTTCCAACTCCCTCGCCACGGCTTCGTTTTCGACGGCAATATAGCTCTTGAGTCTTGCGGGAAGATGGGCCTTTGTCGACAAGACCTGTCCGTTCTGGTGCGAATCCAACCGCCGTTTTAGATCGTTGGTCGATCCAACATAAATATTGTCGTTGTTGAGCTGAAGAAAATAGACGTACCACACGGCACTTCGCCCCCTCCGCCAAGCGGCTCAGCATCCACCCTTCGATTAATTTCTCTTTGGGTGTCTGGCCTAAAAAAAGTGGCCTGCTTCCCTTCGCTATTTATCTTAGGGCGTCTGGCCTCAACAAAGTGGTCTGCTTCCCTTTGCTTTTTATCTTAGGGCGTTTGGCATCCAAAAATTATCTCTGGGTGTCTGGCGTCCAAATTAATTATCTTTGTGTGTCTGGCCTCCAAAAAGTGGCCTGCCACCCGAAGCCTTGGCGTAGGGTGGTGGAGCTAGTCGGGATCGAACCGACGACCTCATCGTTGCGAACGATGCGCTCTCCCAGCTGAGCTATAGCCCCATCGGATCCGAGCGCCTCTGCCCTGCGGCACGGCCCTCGCGATGTCGTCCTCAAGTTTACCAGTCCCGCTCCCAATCCTCAACGCGCCGTCTTTTCCTCGTCCTTTGCCGGTTCTCCGTGCACCCGCCTAGAAGTTGTACGTCGTCCCCGTCTGCCGCGCAAACGACCGCACAATCCGCTGCAGCACCACTTCGCGCACGTTGATGCGCCGCGCCACGTCCGGCACAAACTCCGTGATTGCGTTGCTGATCGGGTCCGTCGCCAGGTCCACCCCCACCCGCGCCGCCGTGGACGGCAGGTTCGTCCGCAGCCCGGGCACGTACAGGTTGAACATCTCCTCGCACAGCGGAGTGCTTATCAGGTTGCCGTAGTTCGCCATCGGCCTGCCCTCGTCGCTCTGCATCACCAGCGTCGCCATCAGCACATGTCCCATGCGCGGCCACACCCCCGCCCCCGGCATGCGGTGGTAGTGCGGGTCCTGGTGCATCAGCGACGGCACCGCGAACGTCCCGAACGTCTCCCCCATCGCATCCTGCGACAGGCTCACCCCGAACTCGTACCCGAACCCGTGCATCCCGGGCCCGTACGACCCGTGCGCGTCCGTCGCCACATCCAACGCCGAGAAGAACGCGATCGAAGCCCCGTTCTCCGGATCAATGAAGTCCCTCCCCGCCAGCACCAGCTTCTGCCTCGGCGTCATCGGCTCCGGCTCGCTCGTGCTCAAAAAGCGGTCAAACGGGTTCTCGCGGTGTCGGCACGGCTTGGCGAACACCAGCGCCTCCGTCGCCGCCTCCGGATTCGTCGCCGTGTACGCCTCGCTCACGCAGTTTGCAGGCCCCACCATCACCTTCCCCGGCTCCTTCTGCTGTTCCGCCGCCGATTGCTGCGGATTCGGTGCATCCGGCAGCCCCGCCGCGCCGTTACCCGTCGCCCCACCGCTACTTTGCCGCGATTTCACCGCCACCGCGCCGCCGTTTTGCGGCTCTTTCACCACGCTTGCGCCATCATTTTGTGGCGGTTTCGCGGCCGTTTGCTGGCAAAACGCCGGGCAAACCGCCGCCGCCAGCAGCCATAGCCCCGCAACTCTCCCCACTCCGCGCATACCGTCCACTATCTCACCACGCCCGCACCGCCTTCGTCCAAGCCCTCCAGGTAACCACTCCGGCACAGCCCCGCGTATCCCGCATTGACCCCTTCCATCCCCGCGCCAATACTGGACAATGAGGAGTGTCTGTCCTCGTGCCACCCATGCGCCGAACTCCCCATCCCCGCCTCGGCACCCTCTGCGCCCTCGCCGCCGCCTGCCTTCTGCTCGCCGGCTGCCACCACCGCCATAAAGTCTACGAGCCTCCCCCACCGCCGCCCCCCGCCGCCACCACTCCCCACAAACACCACGCCCCGCCTCCCGAAACATCCTCATCGCCCACCGCTCCCGAACCCGCCGCTGTCGGCGGCAAGCCCCTCTCTGTCGAGTACGGTGTCTCCAGTTGGTACGGCCCGCCCTACGACAAACATCCCGGCGCCAACGGCGAAATCTACGACCAGAACGCCATGACCGCCGCGCACCGCACCCTCCCCCTCGGCACCATCGTGCGCGTCACCAACACCGCCACCGGCCAGTCCGCCGTCGTCAAAATCACCGACCGCGGCCCCTTCGTCCACGGCCGCGTCCTCGACCTCTCGCTCGCCGCCGCCAAGGCCACCGGCGTCTACCGCGCCGGCCTCGCCCGCGTGAAGATCGAAGTCTTCACCCTCCCGCCCACCGGTTACTCCGCCGGCAAATGGTGCGTGCAAATCGGCGCCTTCACCGACGAAGCCAACGCCATCGCCCTCAAGGCCGACCTCCTGCGCCGCTACCCAACGGCCCAGGTCATCGAGTTCCCCGGCCCCACCGGCTACTGGGTGCGCATCAAGACCGCGCAGGCCGACCGCACCTGGATGACGCAACTCGCCGGTGCCATCAAGCCCTCCGAACCCGCCGCCGAAGCCTGGCTCCTCCGCCTCGACTAATAGACTCGACTAATCTCATATCAGCCCGATGCCCGCCTACACACTCCCGCCCGCACTCGCCGCCAAGGCCATCGCCTTCGGCCGCCTCAGCGTGGACCTGCACTTCGCTTACATGCTCTGGTCCATCGCCGCGCTGTTTCTGCTGTTGGAGCTCGGTGTCCCCGCGCGTCTGCGCGATTTATCCGCACGCATCACCACGCGCCCCACGCGGCAGACCTTCCTCACCGCCGCCGCGCTCCTGTTCCTGCTGCAACTGCTGATGTTTCCCCTCTCCGCCGCAGGCCACCTGTTGCTCTTGCGCTTCGGCATCTCCATCCAGCCCTGGCCTTCGTGGCTTGTCGACGCCGCAAAATCCATCGCCCTTACGCTCATCCTCTTCACGCCGCTCGTCGCCGGCGCCATCCTGCTCCCGCGCCGCGCACCCCGCCGCTGGTGGCTCATCCTGTGGAGCATCCTCGTTCCCGTCATCGTTCTCGTCGTCGTCCTCTCCCCTATCGTCATTGACCCGCTCTTCAATCGCTTCGAGCCGCTCGCCGACACCAACCCCGCGCTCGTCACGCAACTCCAGACCATCGCCTCGCGCGGCGGCGTCAACGTTCCCGCCTCCCGCATCTTCCTCATGCGCGCCAGCGCCAAGTCCACCTCCATCAATGCCTACGTCACCGGCTTTGGTGCATCCCGCCGCATTGTCGTATGGGACACCACCGTCCGCTCCACTCCGCCCGACGAGCTCTCCTTCGTCTTCGCCCACGAGCTTGGCCACTACGTCCTTGGTCATATCCAGCAGGGAATCCTCTTCGCCGCCGCGCTGCTCTTCGCCTGCCTCTGGTTCACCGCGCGCGCCAGCCGCTGGCTCATCGCCCGACGCGGCCCGCGCTGGCGCATCACCGGCTCCACCGACCCCGCCGCCGCCGCAGTACTTCTCCTCCTCGCCGCCACCCTGCAGTTCGCCACCGAACCCGCCGTCAACGCCGTCAGCCGCCACTTCGAGCGCGCCGCCGACGCCTACGGCGTCCACGCCATCCACGGCCTCGTTCCAGACCCCGCCGCCACGACCGCGCGCAGCCTGCAACGCCTCGGCCAGCAAAACCTCGCCTCCCCAGAACGCCGCCCCTTTGTCGAGCTCTGGTGCTACTCCCACCCCCACATCGCAGACCGCATCCGCGACGCCGCCAACTCCACCACTCCCTGACTCTACCCATCCTGTCTTACAATCGGCGCATGTCATCCGACTGCATCTTCTGCAAGATCGCCTCCGGCGTCATCCCCGTCACACGCGTCTTTGAAACCGACGACCTCCTCTGCTTCCCCGACGTCAACCCGCAGGCGCCCACCCATCTGCTCCTCATCCCCAAGCAGCACATCGCCTCGCTCGCGCACACCACCCCCGCGCACGACGCGCTCCTCGGCCGCCTGCTCGCCGCCGCCCGCAACATCGCCCGCCAGAAGAACCTCTCCGCCGGCTTCCGCGTCGTCATCAACACCGGCCCCGATGGCGGCCAGTCCGTGGACCATCTCCACCTGCACATCCTCGCCGGCCGCTCCATGACTTGGCCTCCCGGATAGCGACGCACATCCGCGCAACAAGAATGCCCGCCGTCTGGCGGGCATTCTCATATTCTGTTGGCTCAGCACTACGCGTTGAAGTTCGCTTCTTCCTCTTCGTCCAGCCCGTAGCGCCGCAGCAGGTTGGGCAGCGCCTGGCTGAACGCCGAACGCGGCATCACCGTGTCGCATCCCGCCTCCACCGCCTTCGCCTTCAGGTCGCCCTGGATGTGCGACAGGAACCCGACGAGGCTCACGCGGCGCTTGAACTTCGTGCGCAGCTTCGGAATCAGCGTGATCGGCTTTGCGCTCAGGTTGTTCATGTCGAAGATGATCAACGCCGGCTGGTCCGAGCCGTCGTCGGCCATCTCCAGCAGCGTCTCGGCCGTCTCCGCCTTTAGGAACGCAACCTTCACGCCCACCTTCCGAGCCGTCTCCTGGATCTTGGCCAGAAAGAACATGTCGTCTACAAAGCAGTAGATGCGCGTCGGCGCGTCCTGCTTCACCCGTGGCGCCGCCTCGCGCGAGATCAGATTGAAGCTCGCCTGCGTGTCGCCGCCGCCGTTGTTGTAGTAGCGCCGCTGCTGTCCGTTGCTGCGGTTGCCGTTCACCTCGATGGTCGAGGGCGGCTTGTCGGCGTAGTTGCCGATCTCCGCGCGATAGCTGTGGTCCATCGGCCCCACAAAACTGCGCGGCCCCTTCTGCTTGTACCGCCGCTGGCTGCGCGGCTCGTGGATGCTGTTGCCCGGCTCGATACGGTGGCCCTGGCCCTCGCCACCCGCGCGGAACTTCTTCTTCTTTTTCGCCTTCCAGCGCTTGGCTCCGCTCTCGCCCGCAAACTCCTGCTTCGGTGCGCTGGGCGCCTGGATGAACACCACCCCGCCGTCGAACGGCAAATCGTTCGCTGGCCCGCCCTCCTGCGCAACCACGTTGACCGCCGTGTCGGCCCCGCCGGCCCCGCCCGTCTGGCTGGGCGCTGCCACTGCGGACACCGTCTTCAGCTTGTTGCGCTTGCGCCGGCGCCTCCGGCTGCTCTTGGACTGTCCCTGCCCGGGCGTCCCAATGTTGTTCTGCTGCGCCGGCTCATTCTCCGCGGGCGTGTACTCCTGCTGCTCTAGGCTCATGCGTCTGCTTCCTTGCTCTTCATCGGCCTGTTCAGCCGGATGATCCTGTGTTCTCCTCGTGCCGCAACCGCTCCGCCGCGCCGTCTACCGCGCAACCGCAAAGCCGTTCTTCAGGCGCGCCACAATGCGCATGGCCGCCCGCCCACGACTCCGCCGGAATGGTTGCTGTCTCAAAGGTCCTGCTCGAGTGAACTGCCTTGTTGCCTTATCGGCCGCCACCAGCACGTCCTGTTCCCGTTGCGGAACCCTCGTGCCTCTGCGCCGAATCACACCTGCTGGTATCCCTGCTGTTTGGACCAGAATCTATCTTGTCAGTGTGTGCCGTGCGACCCTTGAGCCAGCGCTCGCTTCAAGCCCCTCTTCGGGCGGGCTCCCACTCGGGAACCCTGCTCTCAGCTCTGCTGCATACCCGGTCGCCGGGCAGCTTTGATACTACGTTCACACGCCCCGAAAATGCAAGCGCCTTGTGGTAACCCCTTTGAGTGTCGGATTTACACCCCGCACCATCAGCGTTGGCATGTCGCGCAGTAGTGCGTGCTCCGCCCCGCCACCACAATCCTCTTGATGGCCGTCCCGCACTCTCGGCACGGCTCGCCCGTCCGCTGGTAGACCTTGTGCCGCAACTGGAAGAACCCCTTCACGCCCTCCGCATCCACATAATCCGACACCGACGACCCGCCCATCTTGATGGCCTCGCGCAGCACTCGCCGCAGCGCCATGCGCAGCCGCTCCAACTCCTCCCGCGTCAGCCGCCCCGCCGCCCGCGTCGGCCGTATCCCCGCGCGAAACAAACTCTCGTCCGCGTAGATGTTCCCCACCCCGTGCAGCAGGCTCTGGTTCAGCAGCGCCGCCTTGATGGCCAGCCTCCGCCCGCGGAACAGTGCCGCAAACTCCTCCCGCCCCACCGACAGCGGCTCCACGCCCGGCCCCACATACGGCTGGTCGCTCAGCCGTATCCGCCCAAACCTCCGCGGATCCACAAACCGCACCTCGCGTCCATCCTCCAAAGTCGCCACCAGATGCGTGTGCTTCACCCGCTCGGCATCCCCCTCGCACACCACCAGCCGCCCCGTCATCCCCAGATGCACCAGCAGCTCCGCTCTCTGTCCTCTTTCGCGCGCCACCGTCATCACAATCGTCTTTCCCACCCGCCGCACACCCTCAATCCGGCTGCCCGTCAACTCGCGCTCAATCCGCGCCCGCGGAGTCTGGAACGTCTGCGGCTTGCTTCCCATCCACACTGCCGCAATCACGCGCCCCGCCACGCGCTCGTGCACTCCATTCGCAACCGTCTCGACCTCGGGCAGCTCCGGCATGGTTCCAGATTACCCCGCTAGCGCGTGTCTGCATCGCCCCCGCAAACCATGTAAAATGAGTAATCGGAGCGCGGTCTTTCGCGCCGACTGCTCTGATTCCCACACAGTTCCCCCGGAGACCCCCCAGCGTGAGCCCCGCCTCGAAGTCCGCCAGCAAGAAGAACTCCGCCGTCATCCTCGGCGCCCAGTGGGGCGACGAAGGCAAGGGCAAAATCGTAGACGTACTCAGCGAGCGCTTTGACCTGGTGGCCCGCTACGCCGGCGGCCACAACGCCGGCCACACCGTCATCATTAAGGGCCAGAAGTTCGTCCTCCAGCTCATCCCCTGCGGAGTCCTCCGCCCGGGCTGCATCGGCGTCATCGGCAACGGCGTCGTGCTCGACCCCATGGCCTTCCTCGGCGAGGTCGCGCGCCTCAAGCAGGCCGGCCTGCCCGTGGACGGCCAGCTCTTCATCTCCAACCGCGCCCACGTCATCCTGCCCTACCAGCGCATGATCGAGCTCGCCGCCGAGAACGCCCCCGGCCGCACCAAGATCGGAACCACCAGCCGCGGCATCGGCCCCGCCTACGAGGACAAGATGCACCGCAGCGGCCTGCGCGTCGTGGACCTGCTCAACTCCGCCCTGCTGCGCACCCACATCGAGAACGCCTGCCACGAGAAGAACACCATCGCCCACGCCCTCTTCGGCACCGCCCCCCTCGACCCCAAGCAGATGTACGAGGAGTACGCCCGCGCCGCCGAGCAGATCGCCCCCTTCGTCACAGACACCGCCGTCATGCTCAACCACGCGCTCGACGCCGGCAAGTCCGTCATGTTCGAGGGCGCGCAGGGCACGCTGCTCGACATTGACCACGGCACATACCCCTTCGTCACCTCCTCCAGCGCCACCTCCGGCGGCGCCGTCACCGGAACCGGCGTCGGCCCCAACCGCATCGGCACCGTCATCGGCCTCAGCAAGGCCTACATCACCCGCGTCGGCGAAGGCCCCTTCCCCACCGAGATCCACGACGCCCCCGGCGACCTGCTGCGCGCGCGCGGCAAGGAGTTCGGCGCCGTCACCGGACGCCCCCGCCGCTGCGGCTGGCTCGACATCCCCCTGCTGCGCTACTCCAACATGATCAATGGAACCGAGTGGCTCGTCATCAGCAAAATCGACGTCCTCGACGAGTGCGAGACCATCCCCGTCTGCACCGGCTACAAGATCGACGGCAAGGTCACCGACGTTGTCCCCGCTGACGTTCGCGGCATCGAGTCCATCCAGCCCGTCTACACCACCATGCCCGGCTGGCACTGCTCCACCGAGGGCATCACCCAATTCGACAAGCTCCCCGCCCGCGCGCAGGAGTACCTCCGCTTCATCGAGCGCGAGACCGGCGCGCGCATCGGCATCGTCTCCACCGGCCCAGACCGCGAGCAGACCGTCACCCTGCCCGAGTTCGCCGCCGTCCTTCCCTAGCTTCCTGATTAGAAAAATTTCTGCGGCGATTCACCGAATCTTGCTTTGACTCTGCCCTCCGGCGGAGCTACTATCCGTCCATGCTGCGCTTTCGTTTCCCCAATTCGGCATCCTGCGCCATCGCGCTGGTCGCCTGTCTCGCGCTCGCAACCGCTCCCGCGCGCGCCCAGGACCACCACGGCCGCCGCACCTACAAGCAGGTCATCGAGCAACTCGAAGACCAGTGGCACGATGCCATGATGAAGGGCGATGCAGACACCATCGAGAGCATGCTCGCCGACGACTTCGTCGGCATCAACGCCCAGGGCATGGTCTCCACCAAGCAGCAGACCGTGGACCGCATTCGCAACCGCCAGGTCACCGTCCACACATTCAATGTGCTCGACCGCAAGATCTCTCTCCGCGGCGACACCGCCATCGTCACCTCCGAAGTCGAGGTCTCCGCCACCAACAACGCCGCCACCCCGCCCACCGAGACGCACAACACCTCGCGCACCATCCGCGTCTACCAGCACTTCCCCAGCGGCAACTGGCGCATCGTCAACTTCGAGGCCACTCGCGTCACCCCCGAGCCGCCCGCACCCGCTCCGGCATCCATCAAGCCTTAGCGCATCTCTCGTGCACCAATAAAAACCCTGCCCATCGGCAGGGTTTCTTGTTGGTGCCCAAAACTCTCAGCGCAACGCCTCGCGCAATCTCTCCCACGTGATGTCCAGCGCCTCAGGCAGCACGCGCGACTCCGCCGTCGAGGTCATAAAGCTCGTGTCGCCCAGCCACCGCGGCAGCGCATGCATGTGGATGTGTTCCTGCACGCCCGCTCCAGCAGCCTGCCCCAGATTCAAGCCAAAATTAATTCCCTCGGGATGGTACACCGCGCGCATCGCACGCTCCAGCTCCTGGCACAGCTCCATCATCTCCTGCGCCGCCGCGCGCGGCAGCTTCGCCAGAGAGTCCGTGTGCTGGTACGGAACGATCATCGCGTGCCCGCTCGAGTACGGATACAGGTTCAGCACGATGAAGTGGTGCTCGTACCGCTTCACGATGTACGCCGCACGCTCCGCCGCATCCAGCGGATATCCCTTCTCCGCCGCCTGCTTCGCCGCTGTCTGCAGGTTGCAGAAGATGCAGCCCAGGTCCCCCTCGTACAGTGCGTCCAGCTCCGCCGGCACACCCGCCCGCCGAGGCCGCTGCGGCTCCTTCCGCTCCGCCCCCGTCACATACCGATACCGCCACGGTGTCCACAAGTAGTCCATGTCGTTCAGTATAAGGCTCGCCGATAAACCCACTCATTGCACTCGTTTGCACCGTGTGCCTTGCTGCAATCTCCGCACATCGACCGCGCCCGCACGTTGCCTTCCATTGACACTGTTTTTGCGCCGCCGCTATACTTGATTTGTAGCGTCATGGGTTGAGAGACAGCCATGGCGCGCCCACTGCCAATCGAGCCTTTGCCTGCGGGGGAGTCTCCCTGCTCCGGCAATCGTCGGCGTCTCATCCCGCTTCCCCAGCGGATTGTACGAACCACCGCCGCAGGCTCAATCGATTTGCATTCGGGCAGGTTCGATTCTGCCTCCGGAGCAAGCAACGCCCATGACTGATGTTCCCAATCCCTTAACCGAGAGCAGTCCCCTGACCACTGAACTGGAAACCCTCAACTCTGAAACCTCGGTGCCCACCGAGACGACAACCCCCGCCCCCACCGCTGCCGTTCCGGCCCCCGCGCCGGTCGAGGCCGCCCCAGACACCGACGCCGATGCCGACGCTGGCATGGAGGACTTCGCCGCCGCGCTCGAGAACTTCGACCGCGAGCAGGCAGCCGCCGAAGCCGCGCAGCAGTCCCCGCACGAAGAGGTTGTCGTCACTGGCACCGTCATCAAGATCACCGACAAGCACGTGGTCGTGGATGTCGGCCTCAAGAGCGAAGGCCTCATCCCCCTGGCCCAGGTCCTCGACCACACCGGCCAGCCCAAGGTGCAGCCCGGCGACTCCGTGGAGGTCGTCGTGGAGCGCGAGGAGGCCGAGGGCGGTTTCCTCGTCAGCTACGAGAAGGCTCTCAAGCACAAGGTGTGGGACACCCTCGAGCGCGCCTGCAACGAAAAGACTCCCGTCACCGGCATGGTGCTCGGCCGCGTCAAGGGCGGTCTCACCGTGGACATCGGCATCAAGGCCTTCCTCCCCGGCTCGCAGGTTGAAGTACGCCCCGTGCGCAACCTCGACGCCTACATCGGCCAGCCCCTCGATGTCCGCGTCATCAAGCTCAACAAGAAGCGCGGCAACGTCGTCGTCAGCCGCAAGGAGATCCTCGAGGAGCAGGTCGCCGGCCTCCGCGAGAAGACGCTCTCCACCCTCGAGGAGGGCGCCATCCTCACGGGCGTCGTCAAGAACCTCACCGAGTACGGCGCCTTCGTCGAACTCGGCGGCCTCGACGGCCTCCTCCACATCACCGACATGAGCTGGGGGCGCCTCACCCACCCCCGCGACCTCGTCAACGTCGGCGACGAGATCCAGGTCAAGGTCCTCAAGTTCGACCGCGAGAAGCAGCGCGTCTCGCTCGGCTTCAAGCAGCTCACACCAGACCCCTGGCTCGACGCCGTCGAGCGCTACCCCGTCAGCGCGCAGGTCCGCGGCCGCATCCTCTCCGTCACCGACTACGGTGCCTTCGTCGAGCTCGAGCAGGGCATCGAGGGCCTCGTCCACGTCTCCGAGATGACATGGTCCAAGCGCATGAAGCACCCCTCCAAGATGGTCAAGCCCGGCGATACCGTCGAGGCCATCATCCTCCAGGTCAACCCCGCTGACCGCCGCATCTCCCTCGGCATGAAGCAGCTCCAGGAAAACCCCTGGGAGAACCTTGAGGCCAAGTACCCCGTCGGCGCTACCGTCGAGGGCCGTGTCCGCAACCTCACCGAGTTCGGCGCCTTCATCGAAATCGAAGACGGCATCGACGGCCTCGTCCACGTCTCCAACCTGAGCTGGACCAAGCGCGTCAAGCATCCATCCGAGGTTCTCAAGAAGGGCGACAAGGTCAGCGCCATCGTACTCGGCGTCGAACCCGAAAACCGCCGCCTCTCCCTCGGCGTCAAGCAGCTCGCGCCCGATGCCTGGGAGTCTTTCTTCGAAGCGCATCAGGTCGGCGAAGTCCTCAAGGGCAAGGTCCTCCGCTCCGCGCAGTTCGGCACCTTCATCGAGCTGGCCGAGGGCATCGAAGGCCTCTGCCACGTCTCCGAGGCCGTCGGCGAAGACCATAAGCCCATCACCCTCGACCCCGACAGCGAGCATGATTTCAAAATCATCAAGCTCAACCCCAAGGAGAAGAAGATTGGCCTCAGCATCCGCGCCATCTACCACGAGGCCGAACGCGCCGAGGTCGAGAACTACAAGAAGCGCGAAGAGTCCGCTCCCAGAGCCAAAGGCAAGGGCAAGGGTTCGGCTTCCTCCTCCAGCGCCAACTCCGGCTCCACCACCCTCGGCGACCTGCTCGCATGGAAGAAGGCCGAGTTCTCCAGCGACTCCACCGAAGAGTAATCCTCAACCCATCTTCACCAGCCGGCGCCGCCTTCGGGCGGCGTTGCTGTTGGCGTCAACAGTACCAATCAGTAACCGGGTTCCGCGTTTGACACTCCCCACGCCCCCGCGCGTCGGTTAGCGTTGTAAGTGCTCTGCTTCTCCGCGGCCTCCATATTTTTATGCGCCGCGCACAATCCAAACCGCTGCCACTTGGCGCCACCGCCGCGCTTGCGCTGCTGCTCGTCCTCGCGCCCGGTGCCCAAGCCCGCACCCGCCGCCATCACGCCGCGAGCGCCAATCCCCGCGCCGCTGCCGCTCATAAGCAGAACTCCCCCAGTACTCCATCCCTCCAAAATGCAGACGCTGCAGAGCCGCCCTCGGCGCCCGACTACGCCGTAGCCGCCCGCGTTCACGCTTGGGTCGCCGCCGAACACGGCATCCGCCTCGCCGCCGCATCCGCTCCCACTCCCTCCGCTGCAGCGTCTGCACCAACCGCCGCGCCCGCCCCCGCCAACAAAGCATCGCTCCAGCCCGCGTCGCTCTCCATCCCCAATCAGCGCATCACCTCTGCCACCCTCAAGGGATCGCACGACGTCCTCGTCCACCAAAACGAGATGGCCACCGCCGAAGGCCTCTCCCGCATCCGCGACGACGCCGACCTGCGCCGTATGGTCGCCGCGCACGACCTCGTCCCACTTCCCACAGGCCCCACGCTCACCGTAGACAGCCGCCTCCCCGCCAACCGCCGCTACTGTCGCCCCTGGGTCGCGGACTTCCTCCGCCAGATGGCCCAAGCTCACTTCCAGCGCTTCCACTCTCCGCTGCAGGTCAACTCCGCCGTCCGCACCGTCGCCTTCCAGCAGCGCCTCCGCCGCACCAACGGCAACGCCGCACCCATTGATGGCGACACCGCCAGCCCACACCTCACCGGCCTCGCCATTGACGTCGCCAAAAAGCCCATGAGCACCGATGAAATCTCTTGGATGCGCGCCTACCTGCTCCCCCTCCAGCAGTCCGGCCGGCTCGACGTCGAGGAGGAGTTCCAGCAGGCCTGCTTCCACCTCAGCGTCTACCGCAACTCCGCTCCAGCCTCCGACGCGCCCACCGAACAGGCCAAGCCCTCCACCCCCACGCGCCCCGCGCCGCGCCGCTCCACTCCCGCCCCCGCCCCCGCCGCAGCCATCGTCGCCTCCATCCTCGAATAGCGCCGCGCAAAATCAAAAGGCCACGGAATCATCCGTGGCCTTCATTTCTTTCTGCCGGAAATTTATTCGTAGCGCTTGAACACCAGCGACGCGTTCGTCCCGCCGAACCCGAATGAGTTCGACAGCACCACATCAATCTTCGCCTTCACCGGCTTGTTCGGCACGCAGTTCAGTTTCACCGCGGGGTCCTGATTCTCCAAATTGATGGTCGGCGGCGCCATCTGGTTCTGTATCGCCAGAATCGCGATGCCCGCCTCCAGTCCGCCCGCACCGCCCAGCAGATGCCCGGTCATGGACTTCGTCGAGCTCACCAGCAGCTTGCCGCTCGTCGCGTGCTCGCCGAACAGGTTCTCCATCGCCTTGGCTTCCATCGCGTCGCCCAGCGGAGTGCTCGTCGCATGCGCGTTCACATAATCAATCTGCTCCGGCCTCAGCCCCGCCGTCTCAATCGAGTTCTTCATCGCGCGGAAGCATCCCTCGCCCTCCGGCGCCATGCCCGTCATGTGGTACGCATCCGAGCTCATGCCGTACCCGACGATCTCCGCCAGTATCTTCGCGCCGCGCGCCTTGGCGAACTCCAACTCCTCCAGAATCAGGATGCCCGCGCCCTCGCCCACCACAAACCCGTCGCGGTCCTTGTCGAACGGCCTGCTCGCCTTCGTCGGATCGTCGTTGCGCGTCGAAAGCGCGCGCATCGAAGCGAACCCGCCCACGCCCATCGGCGTGATGGCGCCCTCCGCCCCGCCCGCTATCATCGCGTCCGCGTCGCCGCGCTGGATGATGCGGAACGCGTCGCCGATCGCATGCGCGCCGCTGGCGCAAGCCGTCGCCGCCGCCTGGTTCGGCCCCTTGGCGTTGTACTTGATGCTCACGTGCCCCGACGCCAGGTTCACGATCGCCGCCGGTATGAAGAACGGCGAGATCTTCCTCGGCCCGCCCTCCATCAGCGCCGTGTGCTCGCGCTCGATCACGTCGAAACCGCCGATGCCGCTGCCGATGTACACGCCCACCCGCTCCGACATCTCCTCCGTCACCTGCAGCCCGGAGCCTTCCATCGCCTCGGCAGACGCCGCCAAGGCAAAGTGGATGAACCGCCCCATCTTGCGCGATTCCTTCTTGTCCACGAACTTCAGCGGGTCGAAATCCTTCACCTCGGCGGCAAAACGTACGGCATGGCCCGTCAGATCAAATGCCTTGATCTCGGCCATGCCGCTCTTGCCTTCCATCAGGGACTGCCATGTCTCCGGCGCAGTGTGGCCCACGCCGCAGATCAGTCCCATCCCGGTGACGACGACCCTGCGCTGCAAATTACTTGGCCTTCGCGTTCTTCGCGATGTAGTCAACGGCGTCCTTCACCGTCTTGATCTTCTCCGCGTCCTCGTCCGGTATCTGCAGGTCGAACGCCTCTTCGAACTGCATCACCAGCTCGACCACGTCCAGCGAGTCCGCGCCCAGGTCTTCCTGGAACGACGCGCCCGGCGTCACTTCGGCCTCATCCACCTGCAACTGCTCCACGATTATCTGTTTCACCTTGTCTTCAACTGCCATCGCCGGTCTCCTCTTAATCCTTGATTATGCTGCTTCGTTGCGTTTTGGTCCTGCGCGCCGCTACCCCAGCGCTGCCGGCCAGAGAGTACCACTCTCGCGCATCCTGCGGCCATAGGCCGCAATAAAATCCTTGGCAATACCCAGATTACCTGCCCCCCATGCCGCCTGTAAAGCCATGTGTAAAAAGACGTTCCGCCCTGCTTACCCCTCGTCGTCTCCGCTGCCCGCAGCCGGCCCCAAATCATCCGTAAGCCCCGCCGGCAACGGTGTCTCCCCGCCCTCCAGCCGGCCCACGCCAATCAATGTCCGGTTGATGGTCTTGGTCTTGCCGCCAATCTCGCGCAGCGTGTTCTGCACCGTCCCCACCTGCCTCTCCACCTTCTCCATCAGTCCGCCAAACCTCTCGAACTCCGTCTTCGCCGCTGAAAGCACCCGCCACACTTCGTCGCCCTTCTTCTGGATGGCCATCGTGTGGAACCCCATTTGGAAACTCGTCAGAATCGCCATGAATGTGGACGGTCCGGCAATCGTCACATGGAACTTCGACTGCACCTCGCTCTGCAACCCCGCCCGCCGCACCACCTCGGCATACAGGTTCTCCGTCGGCAGGAACATGATGGCATGCGGCATCGTCACCGGTGGGTCAATGTACTTGTCGCTGATGCGCTTCGCCTCTGTGCGGATGGCCCGCTCGAACGCCGCGCCCGCCTTGGCGGCCTCCTCCAGTTGCGCCGCCTGTTGCGCCGCCTCCAGCCGCTCCCAGTCCTCCTGCGGAAACTTCGAGTCAATCGCCAGCAGCACGCTCTCCCCGTCAGCTGCCGGCAGCTTCAGCGCATACTCCACCGACTCGCCCGAACCCTTCTTCACCGTCGCGTTCTTCACGTACTGCTCCGGCGAGAACATCTGCTCAATCTGCTGCCCCAGCAGAAACTCCCCCACCACCCCGCGCGTCTTCACGTTGCTCAGCACCCGCTTCAGGTCGCCCACGCCCGTGGCCAGTTCCTTCATCTCGCCCAGACCCGTCTGCACCTTGCCCAGTTGGTCCGTCACCAGCCCAAAGCTCTCCGTCAGCCGCGTCTGCAGTGTGGCCGTCAGCTTCTCGTCCACCGTCTGCCGCATCTGCTCCAGCTTCTTGGCGTTGTCCTCGTTCAGCTTCGCCAGCTCCTGCGCGTTCCCCGCCGCTATCTCCTGCAGCTTCTTGTTCACCGACTCGCGCAGCTCCGTCTGCTGCTTCGCCGCCTCGTTCGCGCTGGCCGTCATCCGGTTGGTCAGCTTCTCCAGTTCGTCGCGCTGCGCCCCGCCCAGTTTGGTGATGCCCTCGGTCACCTCGCCGCGCAGGTCTTTGGCCGCCGCCGCCGACTCCTGCCGCGCACGCGCCAACTCCTCGCGCACCGCCGCCTGACCCGCATCCTGCTTGCGCGTCAGCAGCACGACAAGCAGCACAAAAATGACGATTTGAACCAGAAGAACAGCCGTCAGCATGCTGCCAGAATACTCCCGCCGCCTGTTGATGCGTTCGCTCTAACGTGCCGTTGCCAGCACTGCATCGGCGATAGCCGCCGCCTCCACCGCCGCCCGCACGTCGTGCGCCCGCACCACGCTCGCTCCCGCCAGTATCGCCGCCGTATGCGCCGCCAGCGTCCCATACAGCCGCCGCCGCGCCGGTGCATCCTCCCCCGTCCGCGCCTCGATTGCCGCGCCCACAAACCCCTTGCGCGACGCTCCCGCCACCACCGGCCTTCCCAGCCCCGCAATCTCCCCCATCCCCGCAATCAGCTCGTAGTTCGCCGCCCCCGCCTTTCCGAAGCCCAGCCCCGCGTCCAACGCCACGCACTCCAGCGCAATCCCCGCACGCTCCGCCGCCTCCAGCCGCTGCGCCAACTCGCGCTTCACCAGCTCCACCGCCGTGCCCGCCGCCAGCTCCGGCAGCTCCGCCCACTCCTCCGGCCGCCCCCGCGTATGCATCAGCACCACTCCGCACTGGTACGCCGTGCACACCGTCGCCATCTCCGCGTCCCACAGCAATCCGCTCACGTCGTTCACAATCTCCGCCCCGGCCTCCAGCGCCGCCACCGCCGTCGCCGCGCGGTACGTGTCCACCGACATCACCGCCTCCGGACGCAGCGCCAGCAGCCCTTCAATCACCTCCACCACCCGCCAACGCTCCTCCTCGGCCGTCACCGTCGCCCTGCGCCCGGGTCGCGTGGACTCGCCTCCCACGTCAATGATCTCCGCGCCCTCCTCCAGCATCACCAGCGCGCGCTCCACCGCCTTCTCCGCGCGCAAGTGCTCCCCGCCGTCGCTGAACGAGTCCGGCGTCACGTTCAGCACCCCCATCACCACCGTCCGCCGCCCCAGCGCCAGCGTCCTCGTCCGCAGCTTCCACTCCTGCTCCGCTCTCGTTGCATACATCATGGTCTCGATTCTATTCCGCCGCCGCCACACACCCGCATCCTCTACACTTCTCTGCATGACGCCCGCGCTCCCCCGCACCCGCCTGCACCTCCTCGCCGCAATCCTCTGCCTCTACTCCACGCTCCCCGCCCAACCACCCGCCCATCGCGCCGCCCACGCCGCGCCCACTACGCTCTCCGCCCAGATCCGCGCCATCACCGCCGCCAAATCTCTCGCCCGCACCCGCTGGGGCATCTCCGTCACCGCGTTGGATGGGACTCCAGTCTTCGTCCAAAACGAGCAAGAAAAATTCCTCCCCGCCTCCAACGTCAAGCTCTTCACCACCGCCGCCGCGCTCGCCACGCTCCCGCCCACCCGCACCTGGCAGACCACCCTCTCCGCCACCGGCAGCAAATCTTCCAACACTCTCCGCGGCTCCATCACCATCTCCTCCGACGGCGACGCCTTCCTCTCCACCCGCCAGATGCCCTACTCCCCCGACCAGACCCTCCCTGTTCCCTCGCTCGCCCCGCTCGATTCCCTCGCCTCCGCGCTCGCCGACAAGCTCCACGCCGCCGGCATCTCCACCGTCGAAGGCGACATCATCGCCCGCGATCTCCTCCCCGCCGACCCCCACGCTCCCGGCACCGACCCCACCGACCTTCCCTGGGGATACGCCGCCCCCATCACCGGCCTCCTCCTCAACGACAACGAACTCGCGCTCACCGTCACCCCCGCCGCCAAACTTCGCGACCCCGCGCACATCGCACTTGCTCCCGACCTCGACTACTTCACCATCCAGAACTCCGTTCGCACCGTCCCCGGCCGCCGCGCCATCCTCTCCGTCCACGCCTCGGGCCGCACCCTCAGCATCTCCGGCCGCATCGGCCTCCACGCCGCGCCCGACACCGAATCCATCGCCCTCCCCGACCCGTCCCCCTACATCACCGCCGCGCTCAAGTCCCTCCTCGCCGCGCACGGCATCAACGTCACCGCCGCCCTCGCATCCTCCGCCCACTCCATCAACATCTCCGTCACCCACACCTCGCCCCCGCTCCTCGACGACATCGTCCTCACCAACAAGACCAGCTTCAACCTCCACGCCGACCTCATACTCCGCCACCTCGCCCAGCAATCCTCGCCCGCCGCCCCCACCTTCGCCGCTAGTGCCGCTGTCCTCCGCACCTTCGCCATCTCCGCCGGCATCGCCCCCGCCGACATTCAGCTCTACGACGGCTCCGGCCTCTCCACACTCGACCGCGCCACCCCTCGCGCCTTCACCACCCTGCTGCGCTACGCCAACACCCAGCCCTGGGTCACCAACTTCAAATCCTCCCTTCCCGTCGCCGCCGTGGACGGCACCCTCAAAGACCGCTTCACCCACTCCTCCGCCGCCGCGCACGTCTTCGCCAAAACCGGAACCCACTCCGCCGGCCGCTCCCTCAGCGGATACATCACCTGCGCCAGCGGACGCACCCTCGCCTTCTCCATCCTCGTCAACGGCCCCGCCTCCGGCTCCACGCTCACACGTAACGCCATCGACCGTGTCGTCGAAGCCATCTACTCCGCCTACTAGTTCAGTGATGGAAACCCGCCCCACTACAATCAATCCTGTGAACCCCGCACGCCTGCTCCCACTCGCGCTCTCCGCAATCCTCCTCGCAGGTTGCCACGTCTCTCCGCCCACGCCCCTCGACCGTCTCACCCCCGACCAGCTCGCCGGCCACGACATCTTCCAGTCCCACTGCGCGCGCTGCCACAACGACCGCACCCCCGACTTCTCCCGCGCCCGCTCGCTCCTCGGCCTCTACCGCCGCTCCAGCTTCCTCAGCGGCCCGCCCGCCACAGACGACCGCGTCCTCACCGTCATCCACCACGGCGGAGGCATCATGCCCGCCTTCGCTGATAAACTCACCCCGCAGCAGCAACAGCAGCTCATCGCCTACCTCCACACCCTATGACCACTCCCGCCACGCAATCCGCCAAAGGCCAACTCCTCCCCGGCGTCGCCGCCATCGCCCTCTGGATGCTGGTCGTCTCCCTCTTTGGTGTCTTTGCCGTCATCCATCATCACGTCCCGCGCTCCACCGGCCTCTTCCTTGTCCTGCCCGTCTCCACCCTCATCGTCATCGGTGTCTTCGGCCTGCTCCGCATGCGCCGCTGGGGATGGTCCCTCGTCCTCGCCGGCGCTCTGATGGTCTCCGTCTGGTGCCTCTTCATGTTTCGCCTCTCGCACGTCCCCCAGTCGCTCGTCATGAGCCTCTTCCATCTCATCTTCTTCCTCTACCTCACCCGCACCGAGGTCCGCGAGCGCCTGCGTTGAGTGCCCGACTAAAATAGTAGGGATGCCCCTCCCCGACCAAGCGCAATCCGACCTCATCCAGATCGCCACCGCCCCGCCTCCGCGTGCGCCCCGCCCCGCATGGCTCAAGGCCCGCGCGCCCATGGGAGAGGTCTTCCACGAGCTCAAAATCCTCGCCCGCCGCGAGCGCCTCCACACCGTCTGCGAATCCGCCCAGTGCCCCAACATCGGCGAGTGCTGGAACCAGCGTGCCGCCACCTTCATGATGCTGGGCAACCTCTGCACACGCCGCTGCGGATTCTGCGCCGTCCCCAAGGGCCGCCCCGAACCCATCGACGCCGCCGAGCCCGCCCGCGTCGCCCAGGCCGTCCTCGAACTCGGCCTACGCCACGCCGTCATCACCAGCGTCAACCGCGACGACGACAACCTCGGCTCCGCCCGCGTCTTCGCAGACGTCATCCGCCGCGTCCACGCGCTCCCCCTCACCCCCCGCTGCCGCGTCGAGGTACTCACCCCCGACTTCCAGGGCCACGACGACTGCCTGCAAACCGTCCTCGCGGCCGAACCCGACATCTTCAACCACAACATCGAGACCGTGCCCCGCCTCTACCCTGTCGCCAAGTCCGGCGGACGCTACCCGCGCAGCCTCGCGCTCCTCGAACGCGCCAAGCAGATTCGCCCCGCGCAGGTCACCAAGACCGGCATCATCGTCGGCCTCGGCGAGGAGACCCACGAGCTCATCTCCGTCTTCCGCGACCTCGCCGCCCGCAAGGTGGACATCCTCACCATCGGCCAGTACCTGCGCCCCTCGCGCGACCATCTCCCCATCGCCCGCTACTACACCCCCGACGAATTCGCCCACCTCAAGCAGGAGGCCCTCGCCCTCGGCTTCCGCCACGTCGAGTCCGGCCCGCTCGTCCGCTCCAGCTACCACGCTCAGGAGCAGTCCGAATCCACCGGCCTCGCGTAGAAAGGTGAGCAATGCGACTTTCATCTCGAGCTTTAATATCTCTGCTGATTGCCGAACTGGGTCTTATTGTGGGAATTTGCGCGACGGGCAGAGAAGCACGTTGGTTGGTTACACACATACATCCCAGCGATAATGCAGTTTTGTATATCTCTCTTTTTTCTCCACTGCTAATTGCGCTTCTTTTAGGTGTTGCTACTCTTCTTGTTTTGAAAAACTTACATCTTGGGACATCACACAATCTGCCCTACGCGCGTGCTTCAGTAAGGGTTTTTTATTCGATTTTGGGCGCTATAGTTGGCTTTATCCCGAGTTTCTATTTGATATTTGTGGGGTTAATTATCCTGTTTGTTCGTATAGCGCCACACGATGGTATGGATGGTTTGGCTGCATTAGTTTGTGCTTTGTTTGGTGCAGCAGTCGTAGCTATATTTTGTGGTGTTGCCACATTTTTTACTCTGAAGCGCTGGAGTGCAAGAGCACATACCGAAGTTCAACAAAACGGTTCTGTGTAGGACATGTTGCGTTGTATCAAAAGGTGGATTAGCGCTCAATATCGGATTTAGCTGCTCTCAGTTCCCCGCCGCATTCCGTCTGTGCCGCGTCGTCACGTGCGAGAACACAAACTCCTGCAGCACGTTCCGCACCGCCAGCGCGCCTACGATGATGCCCGCGCTCTCCGCCGCATACGGCCCCCAGTCCGTGTCCCCCGCCGGATAGAACGCCGCCGTCGCCAGCCCTCCGCTCACGCCCCCAATCAGGTTCGAGTACGCCGGCTGCCACTGCCCCTTGTCGCTCTTCTGCGTCACCGAGCAGCGCAGCGCATAACCCAGCCGCTCCATCTTCGTCCCCGTCGCCTTGTAGAAGAACCGCGGATCCTGATGGAAGATGGACGGCAGCACCGCGCGCTCCAGCAGCACCTCCGCCACCGTCCCGCCCATCGCCGCGCCATATCTCTGCCCATATCCCGCCGCGTTCTGTCCCCACTCGCTCGGCGTGTCCTGCGTCTGGTCAATCCCCGCACGCACCCCGGCCATCACAAACCGCATCGGATCCACCGCGCTCCGCACAGCCATCTTGTACTTCAGCCGCGGGCTCAACGCCACCGCGTGCGGGTCGTACGCCACATAGAAGTTCGGCAACACCCCCAGCACCCGCTGCTTCTCCTCCGCCTTCACCTGCTGGCCCGCTAGTTGCTCCTCGGTCGCCGCATTCACCTGCTCTCGCGCCGTAGCCACGCGCAGTGTCATCGCCGGAATCTCCACCGCGCGCCCCGCCACCGCCTCCGCGCTCTCCGTCGCCGGCTCAAACCCCGCCGCCTCCACCGTCACCGTCACCCGCCCCGCCGCTTTCATCTCTGCCGCAAAGCTTCCGTCCACGCCCGTCGTCGTCTGCCGCACTCCCCCTGCCGCGTCCTTCAACACCACCGTCGCTCCCGCCACCGCCGCACCCGTTGCATCATGCACCGTCCCGCGCACCGCCACGCCCTGCTGCGCGCACACCGGCATCGCCGCCAGCAACAGCAGCGCCATCAGCCATAGGCAGAAATCCCTCATCGCCACACTTCTCCGCAAATCAATCCGCATGTCCTCATTGTCGGCCACTCCCACAGCCTTTGGATACCCCCACTCTCCCGCCCTCGGTCGTACAATGGTTTACGCAGTCTGCGCCTTTGCGCACCGAGGAACGACAATGGCATCCATCATGGCAGGCATCGAGGCCCTCAAGGCCACCTACAACGAAATCAAGACCCGCATGGACAAGTCCGTCAACGACTTCCGCAACCAGCTCGTCGCCATCCGCACCGGCCGCGCCAGCGTCCATCAGCTCGACCCCGTCCGCGTCGACGCCTACGGCTCCCTCATGCCTCTCTCGCAGGTCGCGCAGTTCCACGCCGCAGACCAGCTCATCACCGTCCAGCCCTTCGACCCAACGCTCCTCAAGGCCATCGAAAAGGCCATCATCGAGGCCAACATCGGCCTCAACCCCCAGAACGACGGCAAGCTCATCCGCCTCCCCGTCCCGCCCATGAGCGAGGAGCGCCGCAAGGAGACCGTCAAGCATCTCCAGAAGGTCCTCGAAGACCACCGCACCGCCATCCGCAACATCCGCCGCGACGGCAACGACGCCGTCAAGAAGGCCGCCAAAGACAAGCTCATCTCCCTCGACGAAGAGAAGCGCGCCTCCGAAGAGGTTCAGCAGCTCACCGACACCGAGATCAAGCGCATCGAGGAGCTCTTCAAACAGAAGGAAAAGGAAGTCCTCACCGTCTGAGTGCTGGCCGCACGGGCATACGCTCGCTGCGCTCGCAAGAGTTGATGCAAGAGGTTGCTATGCCCGTCATTGGATTCATCCTCGGACTCATCGCGGCAATATGGGTGGCGAAGGATGCCAAGATGCGGGGAATGTCCAGCCTGGGCTGGGGAATCGGTACCTTCCTTGTTCTGGTTGTCTTTCTTCCTCTTTATCTTTTGATTCGCAAGCCCCTGCAACCAGAACCGGCAAGGTCGCTGCCTCCCCACCCTGACACTAGAATTTGCCCGATTTGTTTCAACCATTACAAAGGTCGTCACGCCTCCTGCCCGACCTGCGGCATGCCGCAAAACATCATCTAACTTCTGTGTCTGGCGGCTGCAACGCCCCTGATATCCCAAAACTGTGGGTGCCCCATCCTTCGCTTTTTTCTGGCGAAGGGTGGGTTGGCATACGCCTAGAATAAAAAAATGCCCTCGCGCACCGTCCACGCCGTCTGCTCCCACGATTGCCCGGACTCCTGCGCCACGCTCGTCACCGTCGACTCGCTCACCGGCCGCGCCACCCGCGTCCACGGCGACCCCGCCCACCCCGTCACCCGCGGCTTCCTCTGCGGCAAGGTCGCCAAGTACCTCGACCGCGTCTACTCTCCCGACCGCATCCTCCATCCCCTCCGCCGCCGCCCCGGCGCGCCCAAGGGCCCCGTCGCGCAAGCCGACATCAACAAAGTATTCGAGCGCATCTCCTGGGACGACGCCCTCTCCCACATCAGCGAACGCCTCGCCTCCGTCGCCGCACAGCACGGCCCCGAGTCCATCCTCCCCTACTCCTACGCCGGAACCATCGGCCAGCTCGGCTTCGGCTCCATGGACCGCCGCTTCTTCCATCGCCTCGGCGCCTGCCAGCTCGACCGCACCATCTGCTCCGAGACCGGCGGCGAGGCCTACAAGACCGTCTACGGCATCAAAATCGGCACGCCCCCGCAGGACTTCGTGCACTCCCGCCTCATCATCGCCTGGGGCTCCAACATCCACGGCAACAACATCCACCTCTGGCCCTTCATCGAGCAAGCCCGCCGCAACGGCGCGCAGCTCATCGTCATAGACCCCTACCGCACCCGCACCGCCGCACTCGCCGACTGGCACATCACCATCCACCCCGGCACAGACGCCGCCCTCGCCCTCGCCATGATGCACGTCATCCTGCGCGATTCGCTCCACGATCCCGCATACATCGCCGCCAACACCACCGGCTTCGACCAACTCGCCGCGCACGTCCGCCAGTACACGCCAGACTTCGCCGCCGCCACCGGAATCCCCGCCGCGGACATCGAGCGCCTCGCCCGCCTCTACGCCACCACCACGCCGTCAGTCATCCGCCTCAACTACGGCATCCAGCGCAGCCAGAACGGCGGCGCTGCCACCCGCGCCGTCGCCATGCTTCCGCTCCTCACCGGCTCGTGGCAGCATCGCGGCGGAGGCATGGTCCTCTCCACCAGCGGCGCATTCCCCTTCAACTCCGATGCTCTCCACCGCCCCGACCTCGCCTACGCCTCGCCCCTCAAGCGCCCCGCGCGCACCGTCAACATGAGCGAGCTTGGCCGCGCCCTCACCACGCTCGACCATCCCCGCGTCCACGCGCTCTTCGTCTACAACTCCAACCCCGCCGCCATCGCGCCCAACCAATCCGACGTCCTCCGCGGCCTCGCCCGCACAGACCTCTTCACCGTCGTTCACGACCTCTTCCTCACCGACACCGCCGACTACGCAGACATCATCCTTCCCGCCACCACCTTCCTCGAAACCACGGACGTGCAGGGCGCCTACGGCCACTACTACGTTCAACTCTCGCAGCCCGCCATCGCTCCCCTCGGCGAATCCCGCCCCAACTGGTGGCTCTTCGCGCAACTCGCGCTGCGCTGCGGCTTCACCGAACCCTGCTTCCGCGACGACGAAGACGCGCTCATTGATGCCGCCCTCAGCTCGCCCGAGTTCCAATCCCTCGGCATCACCCGCCAGCGTCTCGAACGCGAGCACAGCATCCCTGTCATACTCGACGCCGCCCTCCCCTTCAGCGATTCCTCCTGGTTCCGCACCCCCTCCCGTCGCGGCGAGCTCTGCGCCACCCAGCTCCGTCCCGGCCTCGACCCCCTCCCCATCTTCCGCGCGCCCGACGAGTCCCGCGCCGGCTCCGCCTTCACCCCGCGCTTCCCCCTCGAGATGCTCCCCCGCAAGGCTGACAACCTCATGAACTCCACCTTCGCCAACATCCCCACCCATCAGCACATGGAGCCCCACTCCGGCACCCTCGAGATCCACCCCTCCGACGCCGCCCCGCGCAACATCGCCGACGGCTCACCCGTCGAAGCCTTCAACGATCGCGGCCGCATCACCCTCCGCGCCCGCATCACCACCTCCGTCCAGCCCGGCGTCGTCGCCTCACGCCTCGGCTGGAACAAGCTCTCCCCCGGCGGCCGCGGCGTCAACTCCCTCACCGGCGAGCAGCTCGCCGACCTCGCCGGCGGCGCCACCTTCTACTCCACGCTCGTCGAAATTCGCCCCGCCGCACAATAAGCACTATCCATGGTGCATGCATCTACATAACCAACCGCCGCAACTCGTAAACCCTGTCCCAACTGCCATATAATGGAATCCTCCGGCATCGCGCGTGCGCAGGCCTGTATCTTGAGCTAGTTGAGGGTGTACCGATTCTCCGTCTCACACCACAATCCCCGCTGCACTCCGCCCGCCGCCTACGCGTCGCGCTCGCCCTTCTTCTGGCCGCGCTCGCGCCCGCCCTCCGCGCGCAAGACGCCTCCACTCTCTGCCAGCCGCAGGTCGTCGGCAACCGCCGCATCCCCAAGGACTCCATCCTCGCCCGCCTCTTCAGCCGCCAGGGCGACGCCTACGATGCCACCGTCATCGAGCGCGACTTCAACTCCCTCTGGAACACCGGCTACTTCGAGGACATCCGCATCGAGCGCGAGGACTCCCCCAAGTGTATCCAGATGATCGTCTACGTCCGCGAGAAGCCCACCATCGCCGCCATTGACTACAAGGGCCTCAACGCCGTCACCCAGTCCGACGTCCTCGAGCGCTTCAAGAAGACCAAGGTCGGCCTCTCCGTCGAGAGCCAGTACGACCCCACCCGCATCAAGCACGCCGAGACCGTCCTCAAGGAGATGCTCGCCGAGCACGGCCACCAGTTCGCCACCACCCAGACCGAGGTCAAGACGCGTCCCCCCGCCAGCGTCAACATCCTCTTCGTCGTGCACGAGGGCCCCACCGTCAAGGTCGGCAAGATCGCCTTCGAGGGTGACAACTCCATCAAGCCGCGCGTCCTGCGTGCCTCCATGAAGAACCTCAAGCCCATCGGCATCCCCCACTCCATCCTCTTTGAGAATCTCTTCTCCCGCACCTTCGACTCCACCAAGCTCGAAGAGGACTCCGAGCGCGTTCGCCAGGCCTACCGCGAGCGCGGTTACTTCAAGGCCCTCGTCGGCGACCCCGCCACCAAGACCCGCAACGAAGGCGGCGTCAACCTCTTCCTCCGCCCCTCCACCGGCAAGCGCACTGACATCCTCATGCCCATCGAGGAGGGTGGCCGCTACCGCCTCGGCGGCATCAACTTCTCCGGCAACAAGGCCGTCACCAACACCCGCGTCCTCCGCGCCCAGTTCGCGCAAAAGGACGGCGAGTGGTTCAACGCCACCGTCTTCGGCAAGGGCCTCGAGCAGCTCCGCAAGGCCTACGGCGAGCTCGGCTACATCAACTTCGTCGCCGAACCTTCCCCCCGCGTCGACGAGGCCAAGCACCTCATCTTCCTCGACATCAACGTCACCGAGGGCAAGCCCTACTACGTCGGCCGCATCGAGTTCTCCGGCAACACCGTCACCCGCGACAAGGTCATCCGCCGCGAACTCCTCCTCGAGGAGGGCCAGGTCTACAACTCCCGCCTCTGGGACATGTCCATCCTCCGCCTCAACCAGCTCAACTACTTTGAGACCCTCAAGGCCGACGAGGACTCCGAGACACGCCAGAACGAGCAGGAAGGCTCCGTCGACCTCCTCCTCAAGCTCAAGGAGAAGGGCAAGAACTCCATCGGCCTCAACGGCGGCATCTCCGGCATGAGCGGCACCTTCATCGGCCTCAACTACGAGACCAACAACTTCCTCGGCCTCGGCGAGACCCTCTCCGTCCAGGCCAACGTCGGCGACCTCTCCCGCAACCTCTCCTTCGGATTCACCGAGCCTTACCTCCGCAACCGTCCCCTCTCCCTCGGCGTCCAGGTCTTCACCAGCAAGTACGACTACAACTCCGCCAAGAGCTACGGCATCAACAACAGCTCCACCACCGCCCTCAGCGCCGCGCAGAACTCGCTCCTCAGCAACTACAACCAGTCCACCACCGGATTCTCCATCTCCACCAGCTATCCCCTCCGCCGCTCCCTCAAGCGCGTCGGCGTCAGCTACCAGCTCTCCCGCTCCTCCATCTCCACCTTCAACGACACCACCCGCAACGCCTTCCAGACCCTCAACTTCCGCTCCCAGACCATCGCCGGCCAGAACGTCCTCAACGGCATCGTCACCAGCGTCATCACCCCCAGCTTCAGCTACTCCTCCATCGCCAATCCCGTGCACCCCAACCGCGGCAAGGAGCTCTCCCTCGCCGTTCAAATCGCCGGCGCGGGCGGCAACGTCAAGTACTACAGCCCCGCTCTCAGCTACCGCCAGTTCTTCCCCATGCACGGCCTCCATTACAGCCGCGACGGCCGCAACGTCCTCGGCTACCGCCTCCAGCTCGCTCACGCAGCCGGCTTCGGCGGCCAGGTCACTCCCCCCACCAACCGCCTCTACTCCGGCGGCGAAGGCGACATCCGCGGCTTCGACATCCGCGCCTCCTCCCCCTACATCTTCATCCCCAACAGCATCCTCTTCCCCCTCACCAACCCCGACGGCTCCTACGTCCCCCGCGACCCCACCAATCCCTCCCTCGGCCCCATCCAGATTCCCATCCCTGTCTTCCGCATCTTCCCCGTCGGCGGTGACACCAGCTTCACCTCCAACATCGAGTACCGCATCCCCATCGCAGGCCCAGTCACCTTCGCCTTCTTCGACGACTTCAACGTCGTCGTCAACCTCCGCCAGTCCCAGCTTCGCGAAAGCATCCTCGGCTCCGACGCTGTTACCAGCCCCCTCTACGGCTGCCCCTACGCCTACGCCGCCTGCTCCGGCACCAGCCAGATCCACGGCGCCAACATCCCCTCCTTCCAGGGTCCGCAGCTCTCCACCGTCGGCGGAACCAATTGGGTCCCACGCATGTCCACCGGCGCCGAGCTTCAGGTCATCCTCCCCGTCGTCAACGCCCCCTTCCGTCTCTACTACGCCTACAACCCGCTCCGCCTCTACGAGCAGATTCCCCAGCAGCTCGCCCTCTCCAACACCCAGTTCCGCTCCCTCTTCCCCACCAACGGCGCAGGCGACTTCACCTATCAGGAGGCCCTCCAGTACTACGGAGCCCAGTACCTCCTCCGCGAGCCCCGCAAAACCTTCCGCCTCACCGTGAGTACTACGTTCTAGCTGGATACGCTCACATGCGCAGCATGGTGAGCGTATCCCACCGCAATTTGTCATCCTGAGCGATCCAAGCGACAGCGCAGGGAGCGAAGGATCTGCATTTGTATGTAAGGAGTATTTCGGCGGTCGCCCGCGCCTCACCACCGTTTGACCTGAGTTGTTGCACAAATCTATAATTTTCCATAGCACCCGCTCCTCCCCTGTACATCACAGGCTTCACCTCTCAGGCGGCGGACCAATGTGCAACGTGTTTCCGTTTCAACCCAAGGAGCCTTCCATTCGCATGAACCGCAAACTGTCCTTCGTCCTCGCCCTGGCGCTCGCCGCCCCGGCCGCCCACTCGGTATTCGCACAGACCACCGCGCCCACCAGCGTCAGCCCTGCCCCCGAACCGGCGGCCGCCGCTGCGCCCAAGCCCGCTCCGCCCGTAGCCACTCCCGCCAAGGTCGCCCTCATCGCCTTCCAGGAGGCCGTCTTCGCCACCCACGAGGGTCAGGCCAAGGTCGCCGAGATTCAGAAGAAGTACGATCCCGAAAAGGCCAAGATTGACTCCCTCGCCAAGGAGATCGACTCCCTCAAGAAGCAGCTCGACTCCGCCTCCGGCACTCTCTCCGACGACGAGAAGTCCTCACGCCTCCGCACCATCGACTCCAAGTCCAAGGACCTCCAGCACGAGGAGGAGAGCGCACAGACCAACTACAACGGCGACCTCGGCGACGCCTTCAACAAGCTCGCCGTCAAGCTCTACCCCGTCGCCCAGAAGTACGCCGCCGACCACGGCTTCACCCTTCTGCTCAACGAGACCAACGGCCAGCAGAACGAGCTGCCCATGATCATGTGGGCCGCCGACGGTCAGGACGTCACCAAGGCTGTCATTGACGCCTACGACGCCCAGTCCAACGTTCCCGCTCCGCCGCCCAGCGCGCCCAAGCCGCATGCTTCTGCTCCGGCCCACACCGCGCCCAAGCCCGCTGCCAAGCCGTAGCGCTCAACCCTCCACAAAAAGGGCTCCCGCAAGGGAGCCCTTTTTCTTGCCCAAAATTGTGGATTAACCTGTGGATTCCCGCTCCCAACCCCGCCGAATACCCGCTGCCAGCCCCCATCCGGCCCTACCACTCCCCTTCACCTGCTGCCCTCTCCACTGATTCTAAAGCCCTTCCCCGCACTCCCGCACACAGACCACTCCCCCAACACCCGCTTGAACCAGAATCAGTGCAATCCCCAGATTTACACAGTGTTCGATGTACAGACGATGAACTCCGCGCCCAAAAGCCGGATACCCAAACAACGCGCAGCGTTGTTTGGGTATCCCTTGTTGAATTCGTCATCCTGAGCGAAGCCGCGTAGCGGCGGAGTCGAAGGACCTGCTTGCATCTTCCTAATCGGAATGAATGCGTTCACCCACCGCCGCTGACACGCCCAAATGCGCCGAAGGCGCAGTCGCGCATCCGCGCCTCAGGACTCTTCCCCAATCCGCAGCACCGCCAAGAACGCCTCCTGCGGAATATCCACCTTCCCGATCCGCTTCATCCGCTTCTTGCCTTCCTTCTGCTTGTCCAGCAGTTTGCGCTTGCGGCTGATGTCCCCCCCGTAGCACTTCGCAATCACATTCTTGCGCAGCGCCGTCACCGTCTCGCGCGCTATCACCTTCGCGCCGATCGCCGCCTGGATCGCCACCTCGAACATCTGCCGCGGTATCAGCTCCCGCATCTTGCTCACCAGCAACCGCCCCCGCTCATACGCCGCGTCGCGGTGCACAATCACGCTCAGCGCATCCACCGGATCGCCGCCAATCAAGATGTCCATCTTCACCATCGGCGAAACCCACGCCCCCGCCAGGTGGTAATCGAGCGACGCATACCCGCGCGACACCGACTTCAGCCGGTCGTAGAAATCCAGCACAATCTCGTTCAGCGGCAGCTCGTACGTGATCAGCACCCGCGTCTCCGACACATACTCGAAGTTCTTCTGCTTCCCCCGCTTCTCCTCCACCAGCTTGAAGATGTTGCCCACGTACTCCTCGTTGGTCAGGATGCGCGCCTCAATCACCGGCTCTTCGATCGTCTCGATCTCCGTCGGATTCGGCCACCGCGAAGGGTTGTCCACCTCCAGCACCCGTCCGTCCGTCATCGTGATCTTGTACCGCACCCCCGGCGCCGTCGTGATCAGATCCAGCCCGTACTCCCGCTCCAGCCGCTCCTGCACAATCTCCAGGTGCAGTAGCCCCAAAAATCCGCAGCGGAACCCGAACCCCAGCGCCACCGAACTCTCCGGCTCGAACGTGAAGCTCGAATCGTTCAGCCGCAGCTTCTCCAGCGCGTCGCGCAGCATGTTGTGCTCGTGCGAGTCCACCGTGTACAGCCCCGCGAACACCATGCTCTTGATCGGCTCGAACCCCGGCAGCGCCTCCGCGCACGGCCTCTCCACGTCCGTGATCGTGTCGCCCACCCGCGTGTCTGCCACGTTCTTGATGTTCGCCACAAAAAATCCCACCTCGCCCGCCGACAGTTCGTTCAGCTCCACCGGCTTCGGCGTCATCACCCCCATCGACTCCACGTCGAACGTCTTCCCGTTCGACATCACCCGTATCTTCATCCCCTTCTTCATCCGCCCGTTGATGATTCTCGCCAGCACGATCACTCCGCGGTACGCGTCGAACCACGAGTCGAATATCAGCGCCTGCAGCGGCTTCTCCGCCTCGCCCTTCGGCGGAGGCAGCAGCATCACCGCCGCCTCCAGCAACTGCTCCACGTTCTGCCCCGTCTTCGCGCTCACGCAGATTGCGTCGCTCGCCGGCAACCCCACCGACCTCTCGATCATCGCCTTCGTCCGCTCGATGTCCGCGCTCGGCAGGTCAATCTTGTTGATGACCGGTATCACCTCCAAGCCATGCGATATCGCCAGATACGCATTCGCCAGCGTCTGCGCCTCCACCCCCTGGCTCGCGTCCACCACCAGCATCGCCCCCTCGCAGCTCGCCAGCGACCGCGACACCTCATAGCTGAAGTCCACGTGTCCCGGCGTATCAATCAAGTTCAGTTGATACGTCTCGCCGTCGTGCGCCTTGTACATCATCCGCACCGTGTGCGCCTTGATCGTGATGCCCCGCTCCCGCTCCAGGTCCATCGCGTCCAGCACCTGCGCCTGCATCTCCCGCGCCGTCAAAGACCCCGTCAGCTCCAGCAGCCGATCGCTCAGCGTGCTCTTGCCGTGGTCAATGTGCGCAATAATCGCGAAGTTCCGGATGTGTGCTGGATCCATAGAGGGGGGAACGTGCCTTTGCTGGCGTGATTCCTCGATTTTAACACTTTGAGCCGCACTAAAACCGTTGCATTCCGTGTGCTTCCCATCGCTGCTCCCCGCACGTCACAACTACAATCGATAGAGAGACCCTGTGACCCTCCGCCTCCCCACTCGCGCCCTCCTTCCCGCCCTCGCCCTGCTTTCTTGGTTGGCCGGATGCCCCGCGTCCCAGCCCGCCCCGCCCCCGTCCTCCTTCACCGCGCCCACGCTCGCCCAGCCCGCTCCCAAACCAGACGCCGCCGAACAATCCGCCGCTGCCCAGCGCGCCCAGCAGCTCCGCGACCAGAACCTCATCAATCAGGCCGAGTCCAGCTACCAGTCCGGCGTCGCCAACCTCCACGCCAACCACCTCGACGCCGCTCGCCGCGACTTCGACGCCGCCGTGGACGTCATGCTCTCCTCCAACCTCGACCTCCGCGCCGACCCCGCCCTCTCCGACGAGTTCGACCGCATCGTCGACGCCGTCAACTCCCTCGAGATGGACGCCCTCCAGCGCGGCAACGGCTTCTCCCCCCGCGTCGAGGCCTCCCCGCTCGAAGACACCGCCACCCTCACCTTCCCCGCCAACCCCGAGCTCACCGCCCGCCTCCAGCAGCAGCTCACCACCACCCGTTCCGACCTCCCGCTCGTCATCAACGACTACGTCGCCGGCTTCATCAACTACTTCTCCAACTCCCAGTCCGGCCACGCCCACCTCGTTCGCTCCCTCGAGCGCCTCGGCCGCTACCACGACATGATCTCCAAAACCCTCGCCGACGAGGGCGTCCCCCAGGACCTCATCTATCAGGCCGTCGCCGAATCCGGCTTCCAGCCCCAGGCCATGAACCCCCACTCCGGCGCCGGCGGCATGTGGCAGTTCATGCCCGCCGGCAACTACGGCCTCCAGCGCAACGGCTGGTTCGACGAGCGCTTCGACCCCGAAAAGTCCTCCCGCGCCTACGCTCGTTACATGAAGGGCCTCTACAACCAGTTCGGCGACTGGTACCTCGCCATGGCCGCCTACGACTGGGGCCCCGGCAACGTCCAGCGCGCCGTCCAGCGCACCGGCTACGCAGACTTCTGGGAGCTCTACAAGCTCAACGCTCTCCCCGGCGAGACCAAGAACTACGTCCCCGGCATCCTCGCCGCCGTCATCATGGCCAAGAACCCCAAGCAGTACGGCCTCGACGACGTCACCCCCGAGCCCGCCGTCACCTCCGACACCGTCACCGTGGACTACGCGCTCGACATCCACCTCGCCGCTGACCTCGTCAACTCCACCGTCGAGCAGCTCGTCGCCCTCAACCCCGCCCTCCTCCGCCTCTCCACCCCCGCGGACATCGCCTACGACCTCCACCTGCCCGCCGGCACCGCCGACCTCTTCCAGCAGCGCATCCAAATGGTCCCCGAAGAACATCGCTCCAGTTGGCGCTTCCACGTCGTCGCCACCGGCGAATCCCTCGACGCCATCGCCGCCACCTTCCACGTCAAGCCCCGCGACCTCGCCCTCACCAACCAGCTCGACCCCGCAGACGACCTCTCCCCGGGCGACCAGCTCCTCATCCCCGTCGCCCCCGCCGCCGCTCCCCTCCACGCCTCCCGCTACACCGTCCGCCGCGGAGACACACTCATCACCATCGCAGACCGCTTCAACGTCTCCGTCGCCAACCTCCGCCAGTGGAACCACCTCCGCTCCAACGTCGTCACCCCGGGCAAACCCCTCCTCGTCGCAGAGCCCGTTCACCTCGCCCCCGCCTTCCGCGCCCGCTCCCGCCGCAAAGGCCACGCCTCGGCCTCCACCCCCACCCACCCCGCCCACTCCGGCTCCCCATCCCACCCCCCCGCAGCCACCCCTCACAGCGCCCATTCTGGTGCAAAGCCCTCCGCCAAACCCCATGCCGCGCCATCGGGCGGACATGCCGCGCCGCGAGGCCCAGCCGCCAAGCCCCATGCCGCACCGTCAGGCGGAGCCACCGCCCACCACCCGGCCTCTAAAGCCCCCGCCCCCAGCCCCTCCCGCTCCGGCAAGAAAACCGCCGCCACCAAGAAAAGTCAGCAA
>Ga0316220_1000221_pt1 | contig 88970 bp, 85 predicted proteins | sample TBH18005metaG_FD_203632 | JGI IMG/M metagenome (GOLD analysis project Ga0316220, IMG submission 203632) | Freshwater microbial communities from Trout Bog Lake, Wisconsin, USA - TBH18005 | ecosystem: Environmental > Aquatic > Freshwater > Lake > Hypolimnion/Profundal zone | place: USA: Wisconsin... | reverse complement strand
CACATGCCGCCTGGATCTGCGCGCGTCTCGGCGGATGGAACGGATATTATGGCAAATCCGGCCCCATCGTGTTGATCCGCGGTCATGTGAAGCTCATGACAATGCTGGAAGGGATAAAACGTTCCGGACTTGTGCGAATCCGGTAGGGACAAGCCGGGCCATGACGCCGTGAAATGGCAGTACGTCAATGTCAACGGCCGCTGGTATAAGGCGCGCGCTTTTGGGCGCGTGCTCATCTGCCTTCAAAAAATACGTCCTTGGGCTGCCCTCACACCGTGGGCCGCCTCACACCGTCCTGTTGCCGAACCGGTCGTCGAAATGCACTGGCCCCGGGGATGCCGGCCAGAACCTTGCGGCGTTGGGAAGCCGCTCGTTGAGCCGATTGCCCTGTTGCGGCTCAGAAATAGCGCATCGCCCGAACCAGAACGGTCTCCGCCACCGGCAGCGTTCCGTAGTTCGATTCCCTGGCACCGTAGCTGGCGCTGGCCAGTGCGCTGAGGGTCCAGGCGCGTGACAGATTGTATGCCGCGCTCGCCTGCATGAAGCCGGACCCGTCCTGCAGGTCGATCGATGCCAGGGCGGTCAGTTCCAGATCCTTCACGAAAGCATCCTGCCAGTCCAACCGCAGGAACGCCGAATGTTGGCCGATCGGCTCCTGCTGATCCTGCGCGTACGAACGGATGTACCAGAGTGCCGCGTTCACCCCCGGGATGAACCCGCGGCGGGCGGCGGCGGCAAACCAGTTGTGCCAGTCGGCGGAGGAAAATCCGGCCTGGTGGTAATGATATTCCAGGTTGATCGTCATGCGATTCTCGGTCGCATAGGACAACCCCACCGAGAGGTCATTCATGAAGCGGGCATCGGGATCGTTTGGCAGCAAGGCACTGACCGATGCGGGCAGGCTGCCGGTTGTCCGGCCATAGTGGAAAGCGTCGGCGATCAAATCGGATCGCACCCCGCCAGCCCATTCCAGGTACAGCACCGTATCATGGCCCGCCGGAGCGGTCAGGTTGACGCCGATTTGGCTGCGGGTGCCGGCATGGGTGAACAGCAGCTCCGGATTGAAGGCGTCGGAGATATTCAGGCTGGTTTTTGCCAGGAACCGGTCCTGCGCATTGGTTCGGTCCAGTCCCGGATCGAAGCTGGGTTCGTTGGCCGGCAGGTAGATCGCGGTTGGCAGGGTGACCCGGGGCGCATAGGCCACCATCGCCGAGCCGTAATGCCACAGCGTCTGGGTCGAAACCATCAAAGTACCGAGCCGGTCCTCCCGCAGGACGGACGGGTCGGCGGTGAGGGGATCGATGACGGTGCGGGGGCGGAAGAAGTCGGTCGGGTTGAAGCCCAGCGCGACGCCGTTGCGGATATTGATGCGGCCGGCCTCGACCCAGGTGCTCTCGTTCGGCTGCCATTCGACAAACAGTTCGCGCAGTTCGTTGATGACGTTGGCATGGTCCGGAAATGGCAGCGTGTTGGCGGTGCGGACATTCAGCCGCCCGCTATAGTTCAGCCGCCAATCGTCGCCGAGGCGCCATTCGTCGCGTGTGTCGAGAAATAGCCAATTCTCCCAACTGGCCGGCGAGGGCGGCGGCAGCGCGACCGGAAGACTGTTGCGCAGCCCTGATGCCTGGAATGCATCGCCCAGATAGTTGACGTTCTTTGACGATGTCGGGGCTGGTGCCACGTTTGTTTCTGTCGGAATCCGATCCAGGTCGGTGTCATCATCCGCCAGGGCCGGTGTGATGAGCAGACCGGCCAGCAGCAGGGTGATTTTACCGGACATCATCCCAATACGTTCCTTTTTCGTCATAACCGGGCTTTTTCGCATAGACATCAATTTAATTAGACGGCTGGGAATATTTTTCCCCGGACGTGGCTTTCCACGCTCCGTCATGACCGGGCTCGGCCTGGTCACCCGGGACTGTGCTTGGGGCGTCTCAGGAAGTCCCGGGTGGCCGGGCCAAGCCCAGCGATGACGAATAGGTAAATCCTCCCCGTCCACCACTTAAGCTGATGCATATGCGGCTTGTCCGGCCCGGGCAGCTAAGCAGGCCGCCATCACTCAGGCCGCAGGCGGGGCAAATAGTCGCGTTGGAACCAGAAATCCGGCACCGCCTGGAACGCCGCGTCGCCAAATCGTACCGTCGTGACCAGCGTGGAATCCACCGCATCGATGATGACGGCGGAACCGGGCCGGTCGGCACCCAGTCGTTGAGAGAAATCGCGATAGTAAAGCGCCTTCAGAACCCGCCCGCTATCGGACCAGAATTTCGTCTTGATTGGCCGGTACGTTCCTTTCTCGACCCAGTATTCCGCTCGGCTATACACCGCGGTCGGCGTCGCGGCCCGCAAATCCATGTGCCAGCAATCCCTGGATTTTCTGTCAGCGTCGGTGATCGTTTCATCCGCCAGCATGGTGCCGTTGTAATCGACCGCGAAGTTGACCGTCAGCACGTCGCCGATCGCTGCCTGACCGACCAGTCGTTGCTGGGTGGAGATTCGGACGCTCGATTTCGCCGCCGGATCGTAGAACCACAGGTTCTGTCCGTCCAGCAGCGCCATTTTTCCCGCGTCACGAGGAGGTTCCACATAGCGAACCAGATTGCGAAACTGGCCGCTTACTTTGTCTTCTTTCGAATAGACCACCAGGATTGTCTGGTCCTTCGGCTGGCTGCGCACGTATTCGGTCAGTGTGGTTGTCGTGCGAAACGGTTCCGACGGGTTTCGCACCCGGTCGGCGCCGGCGATGATGTCGTGCGCGGATTGTGCGCCGGCCGTGCCGGCGAATGCCAGCAAAGCGAGCAGGGCGGCACCGAACTTCAACATGGCAGTTCCTGTTGACCAAGATGTGGCGTGACGGTTCGTGCGAAAAGGCGTGGGTGACGGGGACAGGTCAAACATGACGCAGCGCATCCACAATGCGGCTTTTGGCGGCGCGGTTCGACGGCGGAACCGTTGCCAGTGTCGCCACCAGCACCAGCCCGAACCAACTGCCCAACAGCAGGCCGGGACGGGTGGGCCAGGCGAGCAGGAACGGCACCGGATCGGTATTGCCCGGCGGCGTCCAGACGAAGCCACCGTGGTTGATTGCCCAGATTGCCAGGAATGCCAGCACGACGCCGAACGTCGCACCCATGCCTCCCAGTAAAGCGCCTTCAAGCAGGAACAAACGGCGGATGCCCGACCGGCGTACGCCCATGGCGCGCACCGTGCCGATCTCGTTCGTGCGTTCCATGACATTCATGGTCATCGTGTTGACGACCGCGAACAGCACGATCACACCCATGATGATGGTCAGGAACAGGAAGATCACGCTGAACATGCCGACGACCTGGGTGAAGAACGGGTTCATTTCCTTGAAGTCCCGGACCTCCAGCGGCAGTTGTTTCTCGGCGATCAACGCCGTCAGCCGCGCCCTGGCGGCCGGCAGGTCGGCGGTGTGGGTAAGCTGTAGGGTTATGGCGGTGACTTTGTGCGTGCCCCGGCCGTAAACCAGTTGCTGCGCCAGGGCCAACGGCATCGCGATATAGTTGTCGTCGATTTCTTTCACTGATTGGATATCAACGCCGGCGACCTCTAACCCGACGATGTTGGGCGCGCCGTTGGCGGTGGCGGACAGCAGGTCGATGCGCGGCGCTGCGTTGGCGTCCGGAGCCGGCCCTTGTTCGCCAAGGGCCAGCTCGGCCAGGCCGGGGTCCAGCGGGGCGGTGGTGCCCTCCGGGGCGGGTCTGGCCTCCGGCGCCGGGCAGTTGGGCACGTGCAGTTGGGCGCACAGGCCGAGCATGCGGGCAACGCCGCGGCCGATGACGCCACGGGCGGCTGTGGGGTCCAGCAAGCGGTCGTCAGGGGGGTAAACCCGGCCGGCGCCGTAGTCGTTCCAGGTGTGCATACGCTCCCGGTCGGCACCGATCAGGCCGACGCCGAAGAACGTCTTCGACGCGCTGGTGCCGCCGGAGAAGTTGCCGGCGATGCCGACCAGCGATTGTGAGGTCGTGATGACCCGGGTCATGCCATGCAGCACCGGGTCGGCTTCGATCTCATGCATGAGGGTTTCATGGTCGTCGATGCCGTAGGCGGCGGGATTGCCAGGACCAAACAGGAAGTACCCCGAACGGTACACGGTCAGATGGCCGCCGTTCTGAACGATGCCGGTTTCCAGGCCGGCAAAGATGTTCGTGACAAACCCGCCGAACACCAGCAGCGCGAGAGAACCCATGGCAACCAGCGCGGCCGTCATCAACGAACGCCGGCGATTGCGGAAAATATTGCGGACAGCCAGACGGACCATCATGGCACCAGCATCCCATCGCGGATTGTGAACGTCTGATCGGCTTCTTTCATCAGCCGCTCGTCATGCGTGCTGAAGATGAAGCTGGTGTGGAAGCTTTCCTGCATCTGACGCATCAGGGCGATGATCGCGGCGCCGGTGACGCTGTCCAGGTTGGCGGTTGGCTCGTCCGCCAGCACCAAAGCGGGTTCCTTGACCAACGCCCGCGCGATGGCCACGCGTTGCTTTTGACCGCCGGACAGTTCGTTGGGCCGTTGGTTGGCCTGCGCCTCCAGCCCGACGGCGGCCAGCATCGCCAGTACCTTTCGGCGCCGTTCGGCGGCCGGGATGTCCAACAGCAGCAACGGATATTCGACGTTTTCGAACGCCGACAGGACGGGGATCAGGTTGAACGCCTGAAACACGTAGCCGATGTGGCGGGCGCGAAAATCGGCCAGGGCGTTGTCGGACAGCGCCAACACGTCCTGACCGCTGACCGCGATCTGGCCGCTGTCGGGCAGGTCGATGCAGCCCACCATGTTGAGCAATGTCGTCTTGCCGCTGCCGGATGGGCCGACGATGACGGTGAACACACGCGGCGCAATGTCCAGGCTGATGTCGCGAATGGCCGGAATCGTGACCGCTCCGGTTCTGTAGGCGCGGGCGACGTGCTGGAGCCGGACGACAGGGTCTTTCATTTGGCGCGATCCTTTGGTACTGTCTGGTACCGATGGTGCCGATTTACGGTACCCACGCGTACCATGTCAAGGAGCTTTATGTCAGACGCGCCGTCGCCCCTCCGTAGCCGCATTCTCGACGCAGCCTTCACCGCATTCATGCGCTCCGGCTACGAAGGGGCGAGCACGGCCGAGATCGCGCGTCTGGCGAAGGTTTCCAAACGTGACCTGTATGCGCTGTTTCCGGCTAAACAAGCGATGTTGGCCGCCTGCGTGACGGAACGCGCCGAACGGATGCGGCGCCCGTTGCGGTTGCCGCCGCCAACTGACCGGGTCGGTTTGCACGAGACGTTGGTTCGGTATGGCATGGGCGTGGTGCGTGAACTCAGCCAGCCGGAAGTTCTGGCAACCTTTCGTTTGGCCATCATGAACGCCGAGACCGCGCCGGATGTCGGATCGACCCTGGACCGGCTCGGCCGAACAGAGGCGACCGCCGCCTTGACCGGATTGTTCCAGGCGGCGTGTGAGCGCGGCCTGTTGGCGGGAGCCGAACCCGGAGAAATGGCGTTTCTGTTCAATGCCGTGCTGATGGGAGGCGGCCTTCAAATCCGGATGTTGATGCGCGTCGCGGACGCGCCCACCGAGGACGAGGCCCGGCAGAGGGCAGAGGCCGCCGCGAGCACCGTGGAGCGGTTATTCAGCCGGCGCCCGGCGTCCGATGTTGAATTCGGCTGACGGTTTGCCCATTTCGGCAGTGTTACCGGGTAGCGGAATAAAAAAAGCGCACTAAGGGTTAATACCTAGTGGACACCGCCGCCAACTGCGTGTCCAAATGTCGCAGCCGCCGGGACACGCAATTGTGTTTCGTCCCGGGCGGCGAGCGGAACTGGTCGGGAGAGAACGATGCAGATCACGGTTGCCGGCAAACAAGTTGATTTGTCGGACGCGTTGCGAACTCGTGTGTCCACCCAAATGGACACCATCGCTGGCAAGTATTTTGATCATGCGTTGGAAGCGCACGTTACGTTTAGCCGAGCCCGAAGTTTCTTTACATGCGATATCAATGTGCACGCAGGGCGAGGTCTGCAGTTGCGCGGTGAAGGCGAAGCGGCTGATGCCAACACGGCTTTTGACGATGCGGCCGAACATATAGCGAAACGTCTCCGCCGCTATCGCCGGCGCGTCAACGATCATCACCGCGACCTGTCAGTTCGGGCGCGGCCCGAGGCGGCGACACAGTATATCCTGAAAGAGGAGGAAAATGGACTGGACGCGGCGGCCGTTGATAGCCGTACGTTGGATGAGGCCTACGCGACCGTGATCGCGGAGACGCAGACCGAGATTGCGGTTTTGTCAGTGGGCGAGGCCGTCATGCGGATGGATCTGGCCGATCAACCGGCGATGATGTTTCGTAACAGCGTTAATGGCGTGCTGAACGTCGTCTATCGGCGTGGCGACGGCAATATTGGCTGGATCGACCCCGGAACGGAAGCGGTGGCGGCGTAGTCGCCAGGGCAGAGTAACCTTTCCTCGCCTGAGCGAGGAAAGGTGAGTCTCGAAGTGTCAGGGGGCTGGTGCTGATCGTTGTTGTCGCGCGATGATGGTTCATCGGGCGGCGTTGCGTTCATGAGCCGATTGGGTGACACCGTCGCCGCCGCATGCTTGGATCGCTGCCAACGTCCAGACATCGAACCGGAACAGGCAAGTGCATCTGACCTCCAGGATATATGACGCCGGCGATATCGCGGCGGTTCAGGAACTGTATCATTCCAACGGCTGGACCGACGGCTTGCCGATTGTGCCGCCGACGCGCGACGCGGTGGAAGCGTGTCTCGACTGGGCGATGACCCCTCCGGATCAGCTGCTGGGGATAGAACCGGTGCGGGCGCTGGCGGTGACCGCTGAAAAGCTGGCCATCAACGCGGTGATGGCCGGCTGTCTGCCGATGCATTTCCCTGCTGTGCTCACAGCTTTCACGGCGATGCTGCAACCCGAATTTCTGCTGCACGGCGCCACCGCGAGCACGGGCGGATGCGCGATTTTTGTGGTTCTGAACGGACCGATCCGGCGGGAGATCGGGGCGTCGGGGTCGTTTAATGCATTGGGAAACTCCGATCGCGCCACCGCGGTGATCGGGCGGGCGTTGCGGCTGGCGCTGATCAATATCCTGGAAGTACGGCCGGGCGGAATTGATCGTTCGACGCTGGGGCACCCCGGAAAATTCACTTTTTGTGTCGCCGAGGACGAAGAAGACAGCGCATGGCTGTCGCTCGCCGAACAGCGCGGCATGCCGAAGGAGGTGTCGGCCGTCACGGTGATGGCAGCCGGGTCGCCTCGGCAGATCATGAACGAATGGACGACGGAGCCAAAGGAAATCCTGGAAACATTCGCGGCGGAAATGCGCGCCAACCTGCGGCACTACTCGTTGCATGCCGGTAACTACGCTCTGGTGATCCCCAGGCAGTTACGGGAACATCTGATTTCGGCGGGTTGGAGCAAGACCGATATCGCGGCCTTTATCCATGAACGGGCTCGAATTCCTCGGCGGGAGTGGGCCGATGTGGGCAAGGGGGCGGTGGTGCGGGATCGCGGCGACAGCATTTATCCGGCACTGGAGTCCCCCGAACATTTGCTGGTGGTCGCGGCTGGCGGCCCGGCCGGTGGATTTGGCGCGATCATACCGCCCTGGCTCGGACATAAAAGCCAGGCGGTGACGATGGCGATCGGGGCCTGTGTTGACTGTGGGCCTGTATCGGGTTGAAGCTTGCCGGGTGCACGGAGGGCAGCGATGGGTTTTCAGGTTCTCGATCCGACCAATGAAATGGCGCCGCCGTTGGGCCAGCTTGCGCCCCGGCCGGGGTCGTTGCGCGGGAAGACCGTCGGCTTCATCTCCAACGGTAAGGAGGGGACGAAGGGTTATTTCGCCCATCTGGATCGAATGCTGCGCGAGGACTTCGGCGTCGCGTCGGTCGTGAACCGAACCAAGTCAAACTATAGCGCCCCGGCGGATGGCTGGATCGTTGGTGAAATCGCCAACTGGGATGCGATCGTCACCGGGATCGGCGACTGAGGCAGTTGCTCGTCGTGCAGTCTGCATGACTCCATTGTGGCTGAGCGTCTGGGCGTTCCCGCTGTCGCGGTGATGACGACGCGTTTCGTCAGCGCGGCTGAATTGATGAGCCGCGTGCTGGGGATGCCAGGGTTTGCCTTCGCGGTGATTGATCATCCGGTCAGTAGTGCGACGGATGACGGTCTGCGGGATATGGCACGGGCGACGATCGAACAGATGCGGGGGTTGCTGGGGCTGGGTTAGCGGGGAGGCTGGTATGGTTCGGGTCGTCGGCATCGATCACCTGTCGATACGGGTGAGCGACTACGAAAAATCCAAGGACTTCTACAGCCGGCTATTTGCGTTCCTCGGTTTCAAGGTGGAGGCCGAATATCCCGATACGATGGGATGGAGCAACGGTCATACGCTGTTCTGGATCGGGCAGGCGGACCCGAAGGGCCGGAAATACCATGCCGGCGACGCGGGTTTTCACCATTACGCGTTCCGTTTGCGCAGCCGCAAAGATGTCGATGACCTGGACGCATTCGTGCGGGATGAACTGAAAGCCACCATCGTCGATCCCGCCGGGGAGTATTACGACGATTATTACGCGGTGTTCTTCCTCGATCCGGACGGAATGAAGCTGGAGGGAATGCGGTATGGGGAGAACCACGCCAAACGTGGCGCCGGGTAACGTCCTGTTGGCTGTTACCTTTGGCCCGCGATGTGCTCGTCTATAATCGCCAAATTCCTCACGTTCGCCTGTAGCGCCATATCCAACAGATCGCCGACGATGGGAACGCTGCCGCCAATCACCTCGATGCTGATATTGGTCAGCATGCGTTTGATTTTGGATCGTGGCAGTCCAAGCTTGGTGGCTTCGTAAACGATGTAGAGGGAGATGACGCCCAGGACGGCGTCGCCGCCCACGGGAAGCAGGCCAATGATGCTGTTCAGACCGAACCGGAATCGCGTTCCGGGCAGTCTGAAAGCGTTGTCGATCAGCCATGCCAATTGGCGCAACCGTTCAACGCTGGCGGCGGATGTGGACGCGGTAGAATCGTCATCGACTGTTGCAGGCACAATAAGCAACCTCCTGGTCGCCCTTATGTCAGGGTTTGGGAACCGACTTCAATGGTCAGGTGACCAGCGCTGGCCGTGTGCTCAATCCGGGCCGGGCGGGACCGCCGAACAGGATTTGTGAGACGCCGGCCATGGTGCCGACAATGACGCCAAACTGCCAGGCTCGGTCATACGAGCCGAACGCGTCGTAGATCAGGCCGCCGCCCCAGGCGCCGATGACCGATCCCATTTGGTGCACCACGAACGAGATGCCGAGGATCGTCGCCATGTAGCGGGTGCCGAACAACTCGGCGACGTAACCGGATACCAGCGGGATGACACCCAGCCAAAGCATGCCCATGGCCGCGGCGAAAACCAGGGTGGTTGTGGGGGTGGGCGGCGCTATGAAGAACAGCGTCAGCACAAACGATCGCGAAATGTAGAGTATCCCCAGCAGGATATATTTCGGAAAACGGCCACCGAGCCAGCCGGCGAACCAGGAGCCGAAGATATTGACGCCTCCGATGGTGGCCAGGGCGGTGGCGCCCAGCATCGGGTCCTGGCCGCAGATGGTCAGGTAGTTCGGCAGGTGGGTGGTCAGGAAGATCAGTTGCAGGCCGCACACGAAATAGGCGCCGGTCATCACCAGATAGCGCCGGCTGCGGAAAGCGGTGCCCAGGACCTCCCGCATGGTGGCGCGGCTTTCCTCGCGTTTGGGCATGCGATCCACGGCTCCCGCCATGTAGGCGGCGGGCAGCATGGCGGCGGCGAGGCACAGGAAGAACACGACTCCCACATGCCAGTCCCAGCGGGCCAGCATGAATTGCAACGACGGGGCGATGATCAAGGTTCCCAGCGACGAACAGGCGCCGACGACTCCCAGGATCTGACTGCGCTTTTCCGGTGACACCGATCGGGCCGCGGCGGTCATGGCGATGGAGGACGCGGTGCAGGCCAGCGCCATGCCGACCAGGCCGCCGGACACCACCAACCCGGTTGCCCCGGTTGCCGTCAGCATCACCAACATGCCGATGATGTAGATGACGCCTCCCGCCAACATCGCCGGACGCAGGCCCCATTTGTCGGCGACGGCGCCGATCGGGGCCTGAAACAGACCCCACGCGATATTCTGCACCGCGACGGCAAAGGTGAAATCGGCTGCCTTCAGGGCGAGGTCGTGTGTGACCGGCGGCAGGAACAGGCCGAGGCTTTGCCGCATGCCCATGCCGATGCTCATCATCGCCGCCGCACCGGCGAGAATCATCACCGGCTTCGGCAGCCGAACTATGTCCGCCATTGGACGCCTCCTGTTTTGCGGCCAGCCTGCCTGGATTCTTCGGCCGGTCAAGGGCGAGGCGGCGTCTGGCCGCAATCCCCATGGGACGTCGCGTGCCGTCCGGCGACCTGTTTTGCGCCGGGCCGCCCAATCCGGCTTGGAAATAAATCGTCAACGCGCTAATCGGTGGCGTAACGCGCAGGATCTCAAACCTCGGCTCCGGCACTACGTCTTCTGTCGTGGCGGGGCTGAATCCGAACAAACAAACGACTGGGAACGTGGAATGACCGAATTTGGAGGAACCGACACCGCTATCATCGTGGCGATCGTCGTCGTTTATGTTTTGTTTACGTCTTGGCTGACGATCCGGCTGCGCAGCAAGAGCAACGCGCAGTTCATGGTGGGATCGCGCGCGCTACCGTCGGCGGTGATCGGGGTGCTGCTGATGTCGGAGTTCATCGGCGCGAAATCGACAATCGGCACGGCGCAGGAGGCGTTTACCTCGGGCTTCGCCGCGGGATGGTCGGTGTTCGGCGCGTCGATCGGCTTTTTGCTGTTTGGACTGTTTTTCGTTCGGAAGTTGTATAATTCGGGCGAATATACCATTTCGGGTGCGATCGCGCAGAAGTTCGGCCGGTCGACCATGCTCACGGTTTCCCTGATCATGATCTATGCGCTGCTGTTGGTGAACGTCGGCAACTACATCAGCGGCGCGGCAGCGATCTCGACGGTGCTGAAACTGAACATGCCGACGGCGATGTGCATTATCGGGGTTGTCAGCACGTTCTATTTCGTGTCCGGCGGCATGAAGGGCGTGGCCTATGTCACGGTTTTGCACAGTATTCTCAAGGTGCTTGGGATTGGACTGATCCTGGGGATGGCGCTGCATGCATCGGGCGGCATCAGCCCGATGGTGCAGGCTCTGCCGCCGGACTATTTCACCTGGGACGGCAAAATCGGAGCGGCGACGATCGTTGCGTGGACGATCGGCACCATCGGCGCGATCTTCTCCACCCAGTTTATTGTTCAGGCGATTTCCTCCAACCGCAGTGCCGCCGAGGCCAGACGGTCCACGTTCTATGCGGCGGCTTTGTGCCTGCCGCTGGGGATTGCGCTGGCACTGATCGGCGTGGCATCGAAATTCCTGCATCCCGGCATGAAGAGCCTCTACGCGCTGCCGGTCTATTTGCAGGACATGAACCCGTTCCTGGCCGGCATGGTCACGACGTCGCTGGTGGCTTCGGTGTTCGTCAGCGTCTGCACCGTTGCGCTGGCCATCGCGTCGCTGATTATGCGGGATTTCTATGTGCCGCGGTTTCGGCCGTCACCGGAACATGAGTTGTTCGCCACGCGCGTCATCTCGGTGGTGATCGGGCTGCTGCCGCTGGTGTTCGCGTTCGCGGTGCCGGAGATATTGAAGCTGTCATTCTTCACGCGGGCGCTGCGGCTGTCCATTTCGATCGTGGCGCTGATCGGCTTCTATCTGCCGATGTTCCGCAGCAATCGTGGCGCGACGCTCGGTCTGCTGGCCTCGGCGGTGATGACGACCCTGTGGTATCTGTGGGGCAATCCCTACGGTGTGGACAACATGTATATCGCGGCGGCGACACCGATCGTCGTTATTCTGGTGGACCGGCTGTTCGGGTTGCCAGCCCCGGCCGTCATCGCCAAAGAAGGGAGTCTCTGAGATGGACATCGACCATTCCGGCATAGTCATTCCAGTCGCGGATAGTCCCGGCCGCTTCGACGCGTTCATTCCGTCCGTCACGGTGCAGAACCATGCAGCGAACCTGACAGTCCTGCCGGACGGCGCGATGGCGTGCGTCTGGTTTGGCGGCACGCAGGAAGGCGTGCCGGACATCTCGGCGTATTTTTCCAGGCTGGACAACGATGTCTGGTCGCAGCCGGCGAAACTGTCCGACGATCCCACCCGGTCTGAACAAAACCCGCTGCTTTTTGTGGCGCCGGACGGCAAGGTTTGGCTGATCTGGACGGCGCAAATCTCCGGCAATCAAGACACCGCCATCGTGCGGCACCGCATCTCCGCTGACGGCGGTCGCACCTGGGGGCCGATCGAGACGTTGTTCGACATCCGCCCCTCGGGCGGCACCTTCATGCGCCAGCCGATCATTGTCTTGGACAACGGCGATTGGCTGCTGCCGGTCTGGTATTGCGAGTCCATCCCGGGTCAGAAATGGGTCGGTGATCGCGACACCTCGGCCGTCAAGATTTCGTCGGACGGCGGCCAAACCTGGAGCGACCATGACGTGCCCGGCAGCCTGGGCTGCGTGCACATGAGCATCGTCGATCTGCGCGACGGCACCCTGGCGGCATTCTATCGCAGCCGCTGGGCCGACAACATCTATGTCAGCCGCTCGACAGACGGCCGGATATGGACAGCGCCGGAACCGACTGACCTTCCCAACAACAACTCGTCCATTCAGGTCACGCGTTTGGCGAATGGGCATCTGGCGATGGTCTATAATGCGTCGAGTGCCGCCGACGCGGTGGATCGGCGGCTGGGTCTGTACGACGATATCGAGGACGAGACGGACGATGGCAAGGTGATGGCCGCGCCGGCTCCGAACACGCGATCAGCGTTTTGGGGTGCCCCCCGGGCGCCGATGACGCTGGCAATCTCGGACGATGGCGGCCGGACCTGGCCGTATCGCCGCGATCTGGAGGTCGGCGATGGATACTGCATGACCAACAATTCCCGCGAGCAGCTTAATCGCGAATTGTCGTATCCGACGGTCTGCCAAGGCCCGGACGGGATGCTGCATATCGCCTTCACCTACTTCCGGCAGGCGATCAAATACGTCCGGGTGGATGAAGCCTGGATCCAGAGGCAAGCATGAATCACGCTTTGATCACCGGCACCAGTTCCGGTATTGGCGCCGCCATCGCGGAAAAGTTGCTGGCCGACGGCTGGCATGTGACCGGGATCAGCCGCCGCGCCCCGGACATAACGTCGCCGAACTACGTTCACATCGCGATGGATCTGCTCACCGCCGACGCGCCATCGATGCGCGCCGCTTTGGCCGATGTGCGGCCGACCGCACTGATCCATGCAGCCGGGTTCCTCCGGGTTGGGGCGCTGGGTTCCCGGGACCAGCAGGCCGGAGCGGACATGTGGCGGATGCATGTCGAGGTTGCCTCGATGTTGGCCGACATCGTCGCGCCGGATTTGCCGGACGGCGGGCGGATCGTGCTGATCGGCAGTAGGGCGGCGGGCGGATCGGCCGGCCGGGGCCAATACGCCGCGAGCAAGGCCGCAATCGTCGGTCTTGCTCGGTCGTGGGCTGCCGAGTTGATCGGCCGTGGCGTAACCGTCAACGTCGTTGCCCCCGGCGTCACAGACACCGCCATGCTGCGTGATCCCGCCAGGGCATCAGTCCCCCCGAAGATGCCGCCGATCGGCCGGCTGATCCGGCCGGAGGAGGTGGCGGCGCTGGTCGCTTACCTGCTGTCGCCGGTCGCGGCGGCGATTACCGGGCAGACAATGACCATCTGTGGCGGTGGATCATTGTAAAGGCGGCGCACAATGATAATGGAATTATATCCCATCGTCATGGACCGGACAAGCCGCCTGGGCGTCAACTTAATGGGGCAGAGGAGAATATATGTCCCCGGACGTGGCTCTCTGCTCTCCGTCATGACCGGGCTTGGCCCGTTCACCCACGACTTTGCTTGAGACGGCACAAGAAGTCGTGGGTGGCCGGACCAAGCCCGGCCATGACGAATTGGCAAATTCTCCCGGTCCACCGCTTAAGTTGACGCCTATGCGGACAAGCCGGGCCATGTCGATGGGGCAACGGTATCTACTTGGCGCGGTTATTTTCGGATGTCCTTTAAGGGTCACCCGCGCTTGCGGTCCTTCAGGCGTTGGATGGCCTCGCCGACCATGCGTGTTGGCTCCTCGGACTGATAGGCCCGATAGATGCAACGGATGCCGGCTTCGACCGCTTCGTTGATCGGCATCGACTCCCATTCGCGCATCAGTTCCTTTTGTAAGCGGATCGCTTTCGGGCCGGATTCCACGATCGAATGCACCCACTGACCCAGCGCCGAGTCCAGTTCGGCGGCGGGGACGACTTTTTCCACCAGGCCCCATTCCAGCGCGGTCCTGGCGTCGATGTTGTCGCCGGTGAACAGCAGCAGGCGCGTGCGTCCCCAGCCGATCAGTTGCGGCAGCAACGCGGCTTCGACGACTGAGGGAAGACCAATTTTCACCTCCGGCATGCCGAACACCGCGTTGTCGCTGGCGATGTGCATGTCGCAGGCGGCCATCACCTCCAGCCCCGCGCCCAGGCAGAACCCGTTGACCCTGGCGATGGTGGGGACTGGCAGATCGCGCAGGACTTTGCACATGCGGTGGATCAGGATCAGGAAATCGCGGGCCCGTGGCGGGTTCAGTCCGCCGAGTTCCAGCAGGTTGGCGCCGCCCATGAAGGCGCGGTCGCCCTCGCCGGTCACGATCAGCACGCGCAGGTCGGGATCGTCCGCCAGGGATGTGACAGCATCGATAAACGCTGTGATCTGGGCCACGCCTAGGCAGTTCAGCCGGGCCGTATTGTTGATCGATACCGTCGCCACACCGCCGTCGCGGCGAATCAGAACGTCGTTCATGCTTCTGTCCTTTGGTTCCAGCCGATTGGGCCGCGGAATGGTCTCATGTCGGGGTAGCCGCTGACCGCCCAGGCGCCATCGACCAGCAGGCTGGCGCCGTTGACGTAGGTCGCGTCATCGCTGGCGAGGTAGAGCGCGGGCGCGGCGATTTCCTCGGGTTGGGCGGGGCGGCCCATCGGGATGCGCTTTTCAAAGGCGGCCAGGGCGTCCGGGTTGTCGAAATGCCGGCGGGTCAAAGGCGTTTGCACCAGACCCGGAAGGATGGCGTTCACCCGGATGCCGAATTCCGCCAATTCCAGGGCGCCGTTGCGCGACAGCATTTCCACGCCAGCCTTGGCGGCGACGTAGGCGGACCCGGCGTGCATCGGGACATGCGCGTTCAGCGAGGCGATATTGACGATGCTGCCACTGCCTTGCCGCATCATTTGCCGGCCCTGATGCTTCATGCCGAGGAAGACGCCCTTGAGGCAGAGATCGACGGTGAAGTCCCAGTCCGATTCGGCCAGATCGACGATGTAGCCGGCTCGCGACCCGCCGGCGACATTGAAAGCGGCATGGACGGCACCGAACCGGTCAACCGCCGCGGCGACCAGTTCCTCGGCCGCGGCTTCCTTGGTGACGTCGCCGGTGATGCCGACGAACCCCTCGCCGAGGTCATCGATGGCGTGCAGGTCGGACCCGACGACCTTGGCGCCCTCGGCCAGCAGGCGGGTGGCAATCGCGCGCCCGATGCCGGACGCGGCGCCGGTCACCACCGCGACTTTTCCGGCAAACCGGTCGGTTATTTGCATTTTCTTGGGCTCCGTTAACGATTTAGCAACTTCTTCGTGGTTCCGTGTCGGCGTTTCACGGGACAAAGTGCATGGAAGTGTCGGTCGGGATCAAGGTCGCGGCGCGCGGGCTGGAATGGGATGTGACCGAAGTGGAGCCACTCGGCGCCCAGCAACGCGTGCGATTGGCCTGCAATGGCGGCGATTTGGCCGGGCTGGAATGGGACGTGCTGTATCCGGCGGAGGCGCTGTCGGTTCTGTCCACTGATCCGCGGCTTGACGATGCGGGGTCGCTGGCGGATTGGCGGCGCTATCACATCGCCCGCCTGTTGGAACAAATCCCCGGTCCGGCGGTGTCGCCCGGCCGTGTCGCGATCGAGGCGTATCAGCGGGTTCCGCTGATGCGTGCGTTGGACATGGTGCGGCCCAGGTTGCTGCTGGCGGACGGTGTCGGATTGGGCAAGACCATCCAGGCCGGCCTGATCGCCGCCGAACTGCTGATTCGGCGCCGAGCGCATCGGATCCTGATCGTGTGCCCTCCCGGTCCGTTGCTGCGGCAGTGGGAGCAAGAAATGCGCGTCCGTTTCGGGCTGCGTTTCACCGCGATTGTCGATAGCGCCAGCCTGTTGGCGGCGCGGCGCGGCTTGGAACTGGGCGGCAACCCGTTCGATGCGACAGCGCTGTGTTTGACATCGATCGATTTCGCCAAGGCGGACCGGGTCCTGGCGGAACTGGAGCGCGTGGCCTGGGATTTGGTGATTATCGACGAAGCGCATCACTGCGTCGGCGATGAAAACCAGCGGCGCCGGTTGGCGGAGGTGCTGGCGCGCCAGTCCGACGGTTTGCTGCTGCTGACGGCCACGCCGCATGACGGGCACGACCCGCATTTCGCGTCGCTGATCGCCCTGCTGGACCCGAGTCTGGTCGATGGGGCAGGGCGGCTGGTCGGATCCGCCTATCGCCGCCACATTGTCCGGCGGCTGAAATCCCATATCCGTTCGGCATCGGGAGCACCGCTGTTTCGTGAGCGGATTGTGATCCCGGTTCGGGTGGATGTGTCGGATGCCGCCCCGGTCAGCGATTTTCATAAGGCGCTGTCGGCATTGGTGGCGCCGCGGTTGCAACGCTCGCACGACCGCGCCGGCCTGACCGACGCGCTGGCCTTCGTCAGTCTGTTGAAACGATCGATGTCAACGATCGCTGCTTGCGTGGCCACGTTGCGCGTTGTGGCGGACCGATACGGGATCAAGCCGTTGCGTGAACGGCAGCGCGCCTTGCTCGCCTATCGTCGCCGGATGGCTCGCTTCGGGGTGTTGGGGGCGGCGGACGAAGACGATATCGCCGAACTGGAGGCCGAGGAAATGGCGGCGTCGTTGGCGGGGGAAGCGACGGCCGCCGAATTACAGGCCCTGATCCAATTGGGCGAGGCGGCACTGCGCCACGACCCCAAACTCGCGGCGCTGGTGCTGGAGATCCGGTTGATTCGGTTGCGTCATCCGAACGCCAATATCCTTGTCTATACGGAGTATGCCGACAGCCAGCGCGCGGCTGTGGACGCGTTGGCGGCAATCGGCGGCGTCCTGACCATCAGCGGTGCCGATCCTGAAAGCGAACGAACCCGCGCGGCCGAACGATGCGCCGAAGAGGACGGAATCATCCTGGTCAGCACCGACTCCCTGGCCGAGGGCCTGAACCTGCACCAACGCTGCTTTCACCTGATCCATCTGGATTTGCCGTACAATCCGAACCGGCTGGAACAGCGCAACGGCCGCATCGATCGCTATGGGCAGCGTAACGACCCGGAGATACGGTATTTGTTTCTGGCCGGCACGTTCGAGGAACGCCTGCTGCTGCGCCTGATCGCCAAATACGAAAAAGCTCGGTCTTGCCTGTCGTTCATGCCGAACACGCTGGGTGTCAGCGCCGATCCGGCCAGTTTGCACGAGCCGCTGTTTGCGGGATTTGCCGAGGACCTGCTGAGCGGGATGCCACGGCCGATTCACTCGCTGGATTTGGCGGCCGAGGATACCGGCAGCGAGGCGTATCGAGACCTGCTGCGGGAGATCGACCGGGCATTCCAGGGATTCGATCGTATGGCTGTTCGGCACGGGTGGTTATCAGGCGGGCCGGTGGCGGTCGATGCGCCGGCCGACGATCTGGCCGATATCGATCTGCCGGCGTTCGTGGCCTCGGTCCTGACACCGGAGGGCGGCGGATACCGGGTTCCGGCGGGCTGGGTTTCTGATTTGGAAGGGCTTCCAGGGTTCGATGGCGGTATCGCTCGCCTGACCGGCGATCCGCAACGACTGCGGGACGAAAACGGCCGGACGCTGCTGTATCCCGGCCGCTCGCATCCGCTGACCCGGCGCGCCATCGCCTCGGTGCGAACCGGCCGGGTGAGCGTGGCTCGGGGTGATGCTCTGTCCTTGCTGGTGACGTACTCGGTCGAAGTCGGGTCGTTGCTGCGCAAAGTCTTTGCGCTGCGGGTGTTTCCGGACGGGGCAGTTGTGGAGCAGCCGGATTTTCTGTCCCTGGCGCAGGAGCAGGCGACCCGTGGCACAGGCCAAACGGGTGACGATGAAGGGCCAGATACTACCCATGGGTTATGGCCGGTTTCGGCTCGGCCACCCATTACTTTTGCAGCACCGGCGGAGGAAGGCCGGGGTGGCCGGGCGAAGCCCCATAAGCATCAGGATAAATCGACGGGGGAGACGGTTTATGCCGCAGACCAGGCTTTCCACCCCCCGTCATGGCCGGGCCAAGCCCGGCCATGACGAATGGGCAAAACCTGCCCATCAAGTGCCCTATCCTGCTGATGCCTGTGGGGCCGAGCCGGGCCATGAAGCGGAGGAAAAACCGCTCGGAAACAGTTGTTCTTGTGCCGACCCGATATCGCAGCTCTGCGATGATGCGTCGTCTGCCACTTGGGTTGCGGCGGCTGCGTCCCACGCTGCGATCATTGCGGATACGATCGTTTCGGCGTTTACGCTCGCTCACCAGGAACGGATCGCGCGGGAAACCAGGTCCGCCCGCATCTGGCTGGAGAGCCGGACGCATAAACTGTGTGGTCCGGTCGCGGACGGCGATCTGTTTGATACCGAACCATCGGTCGGCGATTGGCGCTCGCGTGCGGTCCCTGAACAACGCCTTGCCGGGTTCGCCGCCGATCCGTTGCAAACGCCGTCGCAGCGGCGTCAGGCCGCGGACGTGCTGTCCGCGTTCCGGGAGATGTCGCCGGATCGCGTGCCGTTGCCGCCGCGATCACTACGGAAACTTGGTTTATTGCTGGTGGCGCCCTGATGCTCGACCTGGACGACTGCGTGCTAAGCGGCTCGGCGATCACGGCGCCGTTCCTGCGGGATGGGTTGCTGTTGCCGCAGGATGTGACCTCTGGTTGGGATGCCTTTCGAAAATCGTTGCGAAGTGGTGGAGTGGAACGAGTCCATCAACATGTGACCGTGAAACTGGCCGGCGCCTTCGGCTATGACCGGCCACGGCGGCAAGACCCGGTCTCGACGCGGGAGGGTGCCGAGGACGGGGGCTGGCTGTTGCAGGCCGCCAACGGCGCCCGTTTGCGGGCATGGTCAATCGCCAGCGATGCCGATCTGGACGCGGTGTCGCCGCTGGCGGCGCGGTCCAGTCCCACCCGCGTTGCCCAGCGCGTACTGCTGTCGCGCGGTGAGCGGGCCGGGTTGCTGACCAACGGCGACACGTTGCGCCTGCTGCTGTGCGACCCGGCGCGGTCGGACAGTCACCTGTCGATCCCGGTCAGTGGTTGGCGGGAAAGCCCGGTGCCCCCGGACTCGTTTCGCGTTATGATGACGCTGGCCGGTGCGCGCGGTCTGCCGCGCCTGCCCGGCGTGCTGGAAGCAGCCCGTCTGCACCAAGTACGCGTCACCACCGAACTGCGCCGTCAGGCGCGGGAGGCGATCACCGGCTTCATCAATGCATTACCGGATCGGACGGGTCTGGACGCGGCGGCGCTGTGGCACGAAGGTCTGGTGCTGGTCTATCGGTTGTTGTTCATTCTGAAACTGGAAAGCCCCGCCGAACCGGGGGCCGGGTTCAGCTTCGCCTCCTCCCGTTTGTGGCGCGCGGCGCTGTCGCCAAACCGAGCGCTGGGGCCGCTGGTGCGGCGGCATCTGGACCACGGACAAGATACCGGCCGGATGCTGGAAACCGGTTTGCGGTCGCTGTTCGCACTGTTCCGGGACGGCCTGGCGTGTTCGGAGTTGCGTATCGCGCCCCTGGGCGGCGCTCTGTTCGGGGCGGATACGACACCAGTGTTGGACCGGATTGAATGGGGCGATCGTGCGGTGGCGATCCTGCTCGACCGGTTGATCTGGATTTCCGCCGATAAGGCCCAGCGTGCGCGTGTGCATTTCGGCTCGCTGGATGTGGAAGATCTTGGCAGCGTCTATGAAGGTTTGTTGGAGCAAGAACCCGGCATCGCAACGGAACCGCTGATACGCTTGCGGCGCGGCAAGCTGGAAACCGTGTTACCCGCCTGTGGGCAACCGGCGGACATCGCGCCAGGACGGTTTTTCCTACGCTCAGGAATGGGGCGGAAGGCGACCGGGTCGTTCTATACGCCACACGAATTCGTTCGCTTTCTGGTGCGCGAGACACTGGACCCGAAAATAGCCGCCCTCAGCCCGCCCGATGATCCCAACCCAGCGAAATTGCTGTCACTGAAGATCGTCGATCCCTCGACCGGCAGCGGGCATTTTCTTGTTGAGGCCTGCCGCTATCTGGGCGAGGCACTGCTGACCGCCTGCCGAATATGCGATGAGCGGGGCTGGCATGACCGCATCGCCGCGCTGCCCGATCCGGACAACACGATCGCCCCATATCTCCCCAGCCGTGGCTATTCGGAAGGCCGCGCGCGGGCGATTTGCCGGCGGTTGGTGGCGGTGCATTGTCTGTATGGTTGCGATCGCAACAAGTTGGCGGTGGAGCTGGCGAAAGTCTCGCTGTGGCTGGAGTCTTATGCTGAAGGCCTGCCACTGACGTTTCTGGACCATCGGTTGGTGCATGGCGACGCGCTGACCGGGCCGTTCTTCGATGCGCTGTCCACTTTGCCGGTGACGGGTGGTCCGCTGGACCCGTTACTGGCGCAAGGCGTTGCGGAACGGCTGCAAAACAGCCTGCGTCTGGCGCGAAGCCTGACCGCGGAACTGAACGCATCCATCGGCCGGGACATGGCCGACCTGGAAACCAAACAAGCCACAAAAGCTCGTCTCGATGCGGTATTGTATCCGCTGCGCCAACTCGCGCGCGCCTGGAGCGGGGCGGCGATGTTGCGAGACCGGGACGGCGACGATGTGTGGCTGGCGATGGCCGATCGTGTTGCGACAACGGGACGCTGGCCGGCCCCTCTGACCAAACGCCAGGCCGCGTTGCTGGCCGCCGGGGCGGATGCGGTCGCCTGGGACCTGACCTTCCCGGAGGTTTTTCCCACCGGATTTTCCGTCGTACTGGGCAATCCGCCGTGGGATGTGGTGCTGCCCAATACCAAGGATTTCGTTGCCGACTACGATCCGTCTGTCCTGGATGCACCGACGCGCAACCAGCGAGCGTCCATCGAACAGGCGGTGCTGGCTCGCCCCGGCGTGGCGGCCGCGTTCGACGCGTATCGTGCAGGCTTCGACCACATGAAGCGCATCGCTACCCGGATCTATCGCCATCAGCGCGCCCGGGCAACGGCCGGCAACCTCGACCTGTTCCGCCTGTTCGCCGAACGCAACATGGACCTGACGGCGGCGAATGGATCGATCGGCGTGCTGATGCCATCGGCGTTCCATGCCAACGAGGGCACAACCGGCATCAGGCGATTGTATCTACAGAACGCCATGCTGAGCTGGTGCCTGTCGTTCGAAAATCGCCGCCGCATCTTCGATATCGACAGCCGATTCAAGTTCGATCTGATCGTTGCCCGGCGTCCCGGTCCGACCCGATCCTGGCGCTGCGGGTTCTACCTGGAGCGTATCGAGGACGCCTCCGATCCAGACAGGATCATGCGTTACGACATGGCATTCCTGAACCGAACCGGCGGGGACAGCCACACACCGCTGGAACTGCGTGGCAACGCCGACATGAGAGTCGCGGAAGCGATGTTCTCTAATCCGGAGCGATTGAATGGGTGGTGCGATAGCAGAAAAATCCGTTTCGGCTGCGACCTGCATATGACCGCCGACGCCGGGATTTTCCGGCCGGCCGGGGCAGGGGATTTGCTTCTGCACGAGGGAAAAACCTTCCACCAATATGTCGACTCCCGGGACTCCAAGCCGCGCTACAGCGTCGCCATCGCATCCCTGAAACCCGCCATCGCGGAGGCGTCCCGGCATGTGCGGCTGGTTTTTCGCGACATCGCCCGTTCGAACGATGAGCGCACCATGATCGCCTGCATGGCCCCGCCCGGCGTCGTGTTCGGCCACACCGCGACGGTCGAGAAAGCGCCGCACGCACGCCAAGCCGAGGATGCGTTTTCGCTGTGTGCGCTGTTCAATTCGTTCCCGTTCGACTGGCTGGTCCGGTTGAAAGCGGCGACGCACCTGAGTCTGTATCTACTCGACGCACTACCGGTTCCATCGTTAGGCGCCGAGGCGCAGCGTTTCCTTGCACGCGGGGCGTTGCGGTTGTCGGGCGGTGACCCTGACCCGAGGCTTCGCGCCGAGATCGATGCGACAGTGGCGTGTGGCTATGGGTTGGACCGGCAGCAATACGAACATGTGCTGAAAGGGTTCAGCCACCGATCCGACCCGGATGCACTCGCACGATGTCTGAAGGCGTTCGATCGGCTGTCGTAAGCGATCAACACGACCGCCGGACCGATCCGGGGATCGGGCGTCGCCGAATAGATCGATCCTTGAGTCACATAATCGGGGAGGAGGCGCTTTGTTACCGAAGTGTGTTCCTGTGACCGATCAGGCACTGCGTCATCTCGACTTTAGCCGTGGCGTGACATTTCTACCTTGCGCCGGCAATCGATCGTCCGAGGTTACAAAACCGCCAGCGAGGCTGATGGCGTGAAATCCAGCGCTTAATACCCCGGCATCTCGTTCACACACTGCACCCGCCAGCCGTCCGGCGTCCGCTGCAACCGCGTTAGCGACAGGTTCTGAACAGACATATGCAGAGCATTATCCGGCCCGATGCGCAGCGCATGGGCAATCGCCCCGCGGATCGCACCACCGTGGCTGACGATCACCACGTCCCGACCGGCGTGAACCTCCGCCAGCCGTTCCATGGCCGTCCCGACCCGGGTAATGACCTCGGCCATGCTCTCGCCACCAGGCGGCTTTTCATCGCCGGCCAGGGGCCAGAACGCGTGCGCCGGCTGCGCCAGTTTCGCGGGCAGATCCGCGTGCGGCAGGCCCTGCCATTCACCCAGGGACTGCTCGATCAGCCCCGGTTCGACGCCCAGTTCCGCGCGAGGATACCCATGCGCAAAAATCGTCTCCGCCGTCCGCCGGGTGCGGGATAACGGCGTCACCAGCCAATCCGCCGGACGCGGCAACCTGGCGGCCAGGGAGCGATACATCGGTGCCTGCTCCAGCAGCGTCGGCTCGCACAGCGGCACATCCATCACGCCATACAGGACGGCGCGGGCGTTTTCCGCCACCAGGGCGTGGCGGATCAGCCAAAACGAAGTGTCCATCATTCACCAATACTGATCAGGGCGCCGCTGACGCGGGCCGCGTGGAATTGCCGGGCAAACAGATATGAGGCAGCCAGAAGCCATACACCATTCAAAGCGAACGCCGCGGCCAGATGATCCCAGCGGATTTCGCCCAACAGCAATCCGGCCCGCATGCCCTCGAACACATGTGTCGATGGCAGCGCATAGGCAATGGGATGCAGGAACGCCGGCAGTACCGACACCGGATAGAACACGGCGGAGAACGGAGCCAACCCGAACAGCACGCCCCAGGCCAGCGGCTCCGCGCCCGCGCCATGGCGCAATACCAGCGACACGACACCCAGGGCCACCGACCAACCCATGATCATCAGGTTGATGAAAAACAGGATCAGCACCGGACCCAGGCTGAACAGGTTGAACTCGTACAGCCCCCACGCCAGCAGGATTGCCGGTACCACCCCCAGCAGCATTCGGATGACCGACATGGCGATCAGTGCGGCGATCATCTCGAACGGGCGTAACGGGCTGACGAACACATGGCCGAGGTTGCGTGACCACATTTCCTCCAGGAAGGAGATCGACATGCCCATCTGGCTGCGCAGTGTCACCTCCCACAGCAGCACGCCGCCCAGCAGCGTCGCGCCCGCCATCAAACCGGGATTGCCCATTCGGGCGGCCAGGAAGCGCGCGGTAAAACCCCAGATGCACATTTGCAGGATCGGCCAGTAGCACAGTTCCAACAGCCGCGGCCACGACCGGCGGTATAGCGCGAGGTGCCGGTACATCAGGCCCCAGATACGGCGGAACATCGGTTTCATACCGGTATCGCCTGCCTGCGATCACGCGCGATGTCCAGAAAAACCGCCTCTAGATCGTCGCGGCCGTATCGCGCCAACAGTTCGTCCGGGCTGCCGCGATCCACGACCTGGCCCTTTTTCAACATCACGACGTGCGAGCACAGCCGCTCCACCTCCGCCATGTTATGGCTCGCCAGCAAAATCGTGCAGCCGCTGTCCGCTCGGTATTGCTCCAGCCAGGTGCGCACCAGGTCGCCGGTGTCGGGGTCCAGGCTGGCGGTGGGTTCGTCCAGCAGCAGAACCTCTGGCCGGTTGATCAGCGCCTTGGCCAGCGCGACGCGGGTCTTCTGGCCGGCGGATAACTGCCCGGCGGGACGATGCAGGATCTCCCCCAGGTCGAGTTCCCGCGCCAGGGTGGCGATCCGCTGCTTCACGTCCACGACATTATAGAGATGGCCATACACCATCATGTTCTCCATCACCGTCAGCCGGGAGGGCAGGGCGACATACGGCGAGGAGAAATTCATCCGCGCCAGCGCCGCGAACCGGTCTGTCGCGATGTCATGCCCGAGGACGGTGATCCGTCCGGACGACGGCACCAGCAGGCCGAGCAGCATGGCGATGGTCGTCGTCTTGCCGGCACCGTTGCCGCCGAGCAGCCCGATGGTCGCACCGGACGGCGCGGCGAAACTGATGCTGTCCACGGCCAGCACGTCGCCATACCGCTTCGACAAAGTCTCCACCTGGATCGCGTTCATGGCCGTCCGGATAAGGCGCCGGGGCCGATCCGCCAAGAGACAATTGGTTGTCATCGGGCCGGGCGGTCGGATGCGATCGGCCACAGCGTGCTAAAACGCGATTGGCTTGCGCCCCCGGTCGGCTTTATCCTGGATGATCATGATCGAATTTTCTGCTGCTCCCGCGACCTTACCCCACGGTGTCCGCGTTTACGCCATCGGCGATATTCATGGCTGCATGGACCGGCTGGTCGCCATGCACGAAATGATCGCCGAGGATATTGCGGCCCGCCCGGTCGAACACACGACGTTGATCCATCTGGGCGATTACGTGGATCGCGGTGCCGACAGTGCCCAGGTGATCGACTGGCTGATCAACCAGCCGCCGGTCCCGGCGGACGCAACCATCAATCTGATGGGCAATCACGAACACATGATGTTGTCGGCCGTCGCCGGGGCGGACAAGGACGCGCCCGGACTGTGGCTGACCAACGGCGGCGCGGACTCCCTGTTGAGCTGGGGGATTTCGCGCACCGTGCCACCAGCGGAATGGGCCAGCCGCATTCCGCGCCAACACCTGATCTTCCTGCGCGATCTCGTGGTCAGCCACCGGCTCGGTCCCTATTTGTTCGTGCATGCGGGGGTGCGTCCGGGTGTGCCATTGGCCCAGCAATCCAGGCAGGACCTGTTGTGGATACGGGAACCGTTCTTGTCGTCCCGCAGTGATCACGGTGCCGTTATCGTGCATGGACATACACCGAAGCGGGAGCCAATTGTGCTACCCAACCGTATCGCGATCGATACCGGCGCGGTACTGGGCGGGTCGTTGACGTGCGTTGTGCTGGAACGGGACACTCTGGGCTTTCTGCAAAGCTAACGCGCTTGCAGGAAATTGGCCGGAACGAACGATCGGCGCTTGCTTCTTCTGATACCCGCACGCGAAGATGGGTTGCACCTTCGCGACAGTTTAGTTACGGCAGGTTGAATGAATCAGATAATGCCCGGCTCCGCTCAGCGCCCGGATGAGCCACAGCCTGATCTCGCCGCTGCGGTTCGCAAGCTGGCGCATACCAACGTTCTGGTGATCGGCGACGTGATGCTGGACCGCTACACCTATGGTGAGGTCACCCGCATCAGCCAGGAGGCTCCGGTCCCGGTTCTGACGATTGAACGCGAGGTCGCGTTGCCCGGAGGCGCCGGCAACGTGGTGCGCAATCTGACCGCGTTGGGTGCCGCGACAGCGTTTATCTCGGTGGTTGGCGACGATCAGGCCGGGTCCGACCTGACCGGACTGGTTGGCGGTCAGCCAAATGTCGAGCCGTGGTTGTTGGTCCAGGGCGGCCGGACCACGACACTGAAAACGCGTTTGATCGCCGCCGGCCAGCATTTGTTGCGCGCGGATCGGGAACAGACCGATCCCATTCATCCAAAATTGGCCGACCGCCTGCTGCGGATCGCGGTGGACGCCATGGCGGCGACCAGCGTCACCGTGCTGTCCGATTACGGCAAGGGCGTGTTGTCCGCCGGGGTGCCGGCAAAGCTGGTGGAAGCGGCGCGCAAAATCGGCCGCAAACTGATTGTCGATCCGCGGGGCAGCGATTTTTCCCGCTATGCCGGTGCCGATGTGGTGATGCCAAACCGGCAGGAACTCTCGGCGGCCACCCACATGCCGGTGGATACCGAGGCGGCGATCGTCGCGGCCGCCCAACACCTGCGCACCGCGCACGGTTTCGGCGCGGTGGTGGTGACCCGCGGCAATGACGGTATGACATTGGTCGATGTCACAGGATCACAGCATTTTCCCGCCGAGGCGGCTGACGTATTCGACACCTCCGGCGCCGGCGACACCGCCCTGGCAGCCCTTGGCGCGGCCCTGGCAGCGCAGCTTCCGTTGGCGGTCGCGGTGCGGCTCGCCAATCTCGCGGCCGGCATATCGGTGGGCAAGGTTGGCGCGTCGGTGGTGCGGGAGGCCGACTTCCTCGCCGCGCTGACGCCGCAGCACAGCGCGCTGCGAAAAATCGTCACCCGTGAGGAAGCCGTCGAGCAAGCTGAACGCTGGCGCCATCGCGGCTGGCGTGTCGGGTTCACCAACGGGTTCTTCGACCTGCTGCATCCCGGCCATATCGCGCTGCTGGAGCAAGCACGAGGCGCTTGCGACCGTCTGATCGTCGGTTTAAATTCGGACCTCAGCGTCCGTCGCCAGAAGGGCGCGCCGCATCCGGTGCAGCCCGAAGCCGCCCGCGGCGCGGTGCTCGCCAGTTTCGCCTGCGTCGATCAGGTGTGCCTGTTCGAGGAAGATGCCCCGGAAACGCTGATCGCGGCATTGCGGCCCGACGTCCTGATCATCAGACCGAATGGTGCCATCGAGGACGACCCCGGCGCCGAAATGGTGCGAGGCTGGGGTGGGCGCGTGATTGAGATCGATCTGACGCAGAAAGTGCCCGCCCAACCGGCTAAAGCCACACTGAAGGTCTGACCGCCTCTGGTCCTTCCGGTCCGACTGCGGCAATGTCCGCCGCAGTCGAGAATCGAGAAGGGAAACGCCATGGCCAAGGTCATCATCAGTTGCGCCGTCACCGGTGCCATCCACACCCCCAGCATGTCGCCCTACCTGCCAATCACGCCGGAGGAGATCGCTCGGTCTTCCATCGAGGCGGCCGAGGCGGGCGCGGCGATCATTCATCTGCATGCCCGCAACCCGGTCGATGGCTCGCCGACACCCGATCCGGCGGTGTTCATGCAGTTCCTGCCGACGATCAAGCAGAGCACCGATGCGGTGATCAACATCACCACCGGCGGTGGCCTGACGATGACGCTGGAAGAACGCCTCGCCGCGCCACTGATGGCGAAACCGGAGATGTGCAGCCTGAACATGGGCAGCATGAACTTCAATATTTCACGGGCCGGCGACAAGATCACCGACTGGAAGTTCCCGTGGGAGAAGCCGTATCTGGACGCCACCGACAACTTCATTTTCCGCAATACCTTCAAGGACATTGAGGGCATCGTCGAGAAACTCGGCAAGGGTCACGGCACGCGGTTTGAGTTCGAATGTTACGACATCGGGCATCTGTATAATCTGGCGTATTGCCTGGATCGCGGCATCGTCGAGCCGCCGTTGTTCGTGCAGTCGATCTTCGGCATCACCGGCGGGATTGGCGCCGAACCGCGCAATCTGCTGTTCGCGAAAGAGACGGCGGATCGTTTGTTTGGGGACCAGTACGTGTGGTCGGTGCTGGCGGCGGGGCGGCACCAGATGGCGTTCACCACGATGGCCGGCATCAACGGCGGCAACGTGCGGGTCGGGCTGGAGGACAGTCTGTATATCGGCAAGGGCCAGCTTGCGAAGACCAACGCCGAACAGGTGTCGAAAATCCGGCGGATTTTGGAGGATTTGAGCATTGAGATCGCGACACCGGCCGAGGCTCGGGAAATCCTGAAGCTGAAGGGCGGGGATCGCGTCGGGTTCTGAGGTCAAGGGGGGCAGCCCCCCGCAAGGCGCGGCCCCCGCCGGCAGCCTGGCCAACGGCGCCGGCCGCGTCATTACGTTCCATCCGGCCGGCGTCTGTAAATATACCAGTCGAGCGGGGAGGCCGGTCTTTCGCCTGACAGATCCAACTAATGAAGCAACCATCGGCGATGCGGAGCGCTATGCCGTGGCGTGCTAGGTGGTCAAAACCGTCATTATCTTCGATGGGCAATAGACCTTGCTTACATGTCAGGTCCGGGCCATTGTTCGGGGCTCCGCTCCGACCGAGGAAATCACAAAGCCATGACCGCATCCTGGGTCAAGCTGGTTACGAATGTTATGAGTAACCATTGGCGTCGGCTGTTCGTCGCATTGGCGCTCGTTGCCGCCGCCTTGCCTGCAAAAGCGGCGGAGGAGCGTGCCCCGGCGCGTGACCTTGAGGCCATCATTCATGGTGGCGTCCTACGCGTCGCGGTCACTCACTTCGATTTGCCGGCGTTTCATTGGCACGAGAACGGCACCCTGAAGGGGCCGGAAGTTGAATTCGCCAGCCAGATCGCCAATGCGCTTGGTCTCAAAATCGAGTTCGTCGAGGATCCAACCTCGTTCAACGGCGTCATTGATGCGGTGGTGGCCGGTACGGCGGATATTGGCATCAGTAAGTTGTCACAAACCTATTCGCGACTGACGCGGGTGTTGTTTTCCACCCCCTATATCACTCTGCGGCATGGATTGCTGTTTGAACGCCGGGCGGTGTCGCTGAACTCGAACGGACGTCCGCCTGAAGACGTCATCCGGATCTTCCAGGGCCGAATCGGCGTGATCCAGCGGAGTGCCTACGTCGATTTCGGAAAGAGAAAGTTCCCCGGTGCGACTTTGGTCGAGGCCGCCGATTGGAATGCGGCGACCGCGGATCTTCTCGCTCATCGTGTCGATGCGATTTACCGTGATGAGTTCGAAATCCGCAGGGTCCTGAAGAACCATCCGGCGCTGAACGTGGAATTCGGCGTCGCGGTGGCAACCGACCAAAACGACTTTCTGTCCATCGCAATCTGCAAGATGTGCCCAATGTTACAGGCAATCGTTAACTATCACATTAGCCAGGCACAGGACATGTTTACGATGCAAAGTCTGCTGGCATCCGATCTGCGAGACCGGTGAGCGGGGCCAGACGATGGCGCCCCGGGAACACATCCAGAGCGTGCCGCAGCGTTGCGAACAAGACGGTATTGTGTCCAATCGAACCACCTGGAAGCCCTTGATGTAATGGCCGCAATATCTGTCCTCGCCCTATCGCGACTGGCCAATAAGCCCGCCGTCACGCTCTCCGCCGTGGGACTTGCCTTGATATTAGGCGTGATGCGGGTTCCGTTTGTGCAATACTTGCGTCCGGTTGGCGACCTGTATGTCGGGTTGCTGCAGATGTGTGTGCTGCCGTTTCTGCTGACGACGATTCCGCTTGCGGTTCGGTCTGCCATGACCAGTGGAACCGGCGGCGACGTGATCCGGAAATTGCTGATCTGGGTCGGTATCGTCACCGGCGGAGTTGCGATCACTGCTCTGGTGTTACCCACGATCATCTTCCACTTATCCGCCGTCGATGAAGGTACTATTGCCCGTATTGGTGCACTGGTCGGAAACTCGGCGAATTTGAATGACGTTGCGTTCTCATTTGCGCAGCCACACGCCGGCGGCGCGGACCTCACGTCGGGAACCGGATTGCTCGCTATCGTGCCAACCAATATTTTCGCGGCGCTGTCCAATAACGACAGTCTCCGTGTTCTGGTATTCGTGGCGATCTTTGGCATTGAGATGGTGCTGGCCGAACGTCAGTCAGGACAGTCGGTGTTCGGTGCCATGCGTCACATCCAGTTGGTCTGCATCCGTATCTTCGACCGGTTCAATATCCTGGTGCCGATCGGAATCATCGCGTTGATCGCGCCCCGCGTCGCTGTGATGGGTTCTGAGGTATTCGCCGTCCTGGCAATGCTGGCCTATGCCTTTCTGGCTTCCAGCGTGGCCGTGCTGATCGCCACGTTCGTCGCCGTCATAGTGTCGTTGCGCCACTCGCCGCGCTTCGTGTTTCCGATCTTACTCAAACCGATCATGCTCGGCGCCGCCACGGGCAGCTCCTTGATCTGCATTCCGCAAACTCTGGAAACGATGAAAGACGAGCTCAAGACATCGGCCGGTCCGTGTGATTTGTTTATCCCGGTCGGCATGGCGACACTGAGATGCGGAACGATTCTCTATTTCATCGTCGTGACCTTGTTCATGGGCGCCCTGATCGGCCGGGAATTCAGTGTCCTCGACCTGGCCTTGGTCGCCGCGCTGTCAACGATGGCGTCCTTTGCCACACTGGGCGCGTCCGGGCTTGCGGCGTTGGCGCCATTGGCGCCCGTGCTTCGGCAGTTCGGTCTGTCCTATGAACTCGCGGTGCCGCTGATCATTATCCTCGAACCGATCGCGAACATGGTACGCACGATGGTAAACGTTGCGATCATCTGTGCAATTCCGGCGCTTTCCGGCGGCCGCGAAGCGGGGATGCTGATACCAGTCGCCGCCGAATAGAGTCTTGCGGACCTGACTGAAATTGGCCCGGGTCGGCATTTGTGCCGGCGCCGTGGCGACCATGCTCAATGCCAGGCGCACCGTTTCCAGGCACCGTGATTGCATTCTGGAGCGTCTATTATCAGAGTTTGCACCCGCCAACTGTGCCGGGGGCAGGACGCTACGCCCGATGGGCAGCCCGTCGGATGCACCGAAGTTCGAAATACGGCCGCACTGCGTTGACAACGCCGCGAACCAGGACGGCGCCGCTCCGAAGCAGCGCCGTCGTTCATCAGGCTTTAACGGGGTAGTGTGGTCATGCCCATCAGGAACTGGTCAACCGAACGGGCGCATTGACGCCCCTCGCGGATCGCCCACACCACCAGCGACTGCCCGCGGCGCATATCGCCGGCGGCGAACAGGCCATCCCGAGACGTCCGGTACTGCACCGTGTTCGCCAGCACGTTGCCGCGCTGATCCAGTTCGACACCGGCCCCATCCAGCAGCGCACCGCGCTTCGGCCCCAGGAAGCCCATCGCCAGCAGCACCAGATCGGCCTTGAGCTGGAATTCGCTGCCCGGAATTTCCTTCATCGACATACGGCCGTCGGGCGAGCGTTCCCACTCGACCCGCACGCAATCCAGCGCGGTCACGTGGCCATCGGCGCCAACGGCGTGCTTCGTCAGCACCGACCAATCCCGCTCGACGCCTTCGTCGTGGGCGTGCGAGGACCGCAGCTTGACCGGCCAATCCGGCCAGACCATCGCTTTGTCTTCCTTCACCGGCGGCTTCGGCATGATTTCGATCTGGATGATCGAGGCCGCGCCCTGGCGCGCCGAGGTGCCGATGCAATCGGACCCGGTATCGCCGCCGCCGACGACCACGACATGCTTGCCCTTGGCGGTCAGCGTCCCGGTCGGGGCGGCCGTTGCTTCGTCATACCCGGCGTCGCGCTTGTTCTGCTGCGTCAGGAAGTCCATCGCGTAATGGATACCGTCGAGCTCACGCCCGGTGACATCCAGATTGCGCGGCCACTCGGCCCCGCCGGACAGCACGACGGCGTGGAAATCCGCCAGCAACTGGTCGATCGAGACGTCGGTGCCGACCTCGCAATTGGTGCGGTAGGTCACGCCCTCGGCCGCCATCTGATCGACGCGGCGGTCGATCAGATACTTTTCCATTTTGAAGTCAGGGATGCCGTAGCGCAGCAGTCCGCCGATGCGATCCTGCTTTTCGATCAACGTCACCGCATGACCGGCGCGGGCCAACTGCTGGGCGCACGCCATGCCGGCGGGACCGGAGCCAACCACGGCGACCGTCTTGCCGGTCTTCACCGCCGCCGGGATCGGCACCAGCCAGCCTTCGTCCCAGGCGCGATCGACGATGGCGCACTCGATCGTCTTGATCGTGACCGGGCTGTCGTCGATGTTCAGCGTGCAGGAGGCCTCGCACGGGGCCGGGCAGACGCGGCCGGTAAATTCCGGGAAATTGTTGGTGGAGTGCAGGTTGATCGACGCCTGCTGCCACTGCTCGCGATAGACCAGATTGTTCCAGTCGGGGATCTGGTTGTTGACCGGACAGCCGTTGTGACAGAACGGAATGCCGCAATCCATGCAGCGCGCCGCCTGGTCATTCAGCTCTTTCGCCGCCAGCGGCTTGACGAATTCCTTGTACGTTTTCAACCGAGACTCGGTCTTTTCGTAACCGCGGTCGTGGCGTTCGATTTCGAGGAAGCCGGTGATCTTACCCATGGTGGTCTCCAGAAAGCGTATCAGTCAGGCAGCGAGTCGGGCGCTGCGTCCATATGTCCCGTCGTCGTGGCCCATCTCGTCGTGGCCCGTCGTCACGGCCCATCCTGTCATGGCCGGGCTTGGCCCGGCCCCTGGACTTTCTATCCGACGCCAAGCAAAGTCCCGGGTGGCCGGGCCAAGCCCGGCCATGACGGGTTTAGAGTGCGTCTATTCAGCAGCCACGGCAGCGGCGGCTTCCGCCTTCAGGTCCAGCAGCGCACGCTTGTAATCGCGCGGCAGAACCTTGACGAACCGGGACAGAGCGCCCTCCCAGTCCTCCAGCAACGCCCTGGCTTTGGCGCTGCCGGTGAACAGCAGATGGCGTTCGACGACGATGCGCAGCCGTTCCGCGTCGAAGCGCAGCGGATCGCCCATGCCGTTGTCGTCCACGCTGATGGAGCGCTGACGCGGCCGGCCCGGTTCCTCGGCGCGACCGAGTTCGGCCGCACCAATGGATTCCAACTCAACACCCGTCATATTGCACAGCTTCCGGAACTGCGCCTTCTCGTCATAGACATAGGCGATGCCGCCCGACATGCCCGCCGCGAAGTTACGGCCGGTTTCGCCGAGGACCACCACGACGCCGCCGGTCATGTATTCGCAGCCATGATCGCCACAGCCTTCCGACACCGCGACGGCACCGGAGTTGCGCACCGCGAACCGCTCACCGGCGACGCCCTGGAAGTAGGCCTCACCCGCGACGGCGCCATACAGAACCGTGTTGCCGACGATGATGTTCGCGGCCGGATCGCGCTTCACATTGGCCGGCTGACGCACCACGACCCGGCCGCCGGACAGGCCCTTGCCGACATAGTCGTTGCCGTCGCCGGTCAGATACAGCGACACGCCGCGTGACAGGAACGCGCCGAAGCTTTGGCCGGCGGTGCCGGTCAGATGCACCGAGATCGTGTCTTCCGGCAGGCCCGCGTGGCCGTACTGACGGGCCACCTCACCCGACAGCATGGCGCCGACGGTGCGGTTGACGTTGTGAACCGGATGTTCCAGCCGTACCGGAGTCTTTGACTCAAGTGCCTCGGCCGCTTCGCGGATCAGCACCTGATCCAGCGCCTTGTCGAGGTGATGGTTCTGCGTCTCGGTGTGGTGGATCTGCACGCCCGGCTTCAGGTCCGGCTGATACAGGATCTTGCTCAGATCGACGCCATGCGCCTTCCAGTGCTCGACCGCCTTGCGCATATCCAGCTTGCCGACCTGCCCGACCATTTCCGTAAAGGTGCGGAACCCGAGTTGCGCCATCAGTTCGCGGACTTCCTCGGCGATGAAGAAGAAGAAGTTGATGACATGCTCCGGCGTGCCGGTGAAGCGCTTGCGCAGGATCGGATCCTGCGTCGCCACGCCGACCGGACAGGTGTTCAGGTGGCACTTGCGCATCATGATGCAGCCGGCGGCGATCAGCGGCGCCGTCGCGAAGCCGAACTCATCGGCCCCCAACAACGCACCGATCACCACGTCGCGGCCGGTCCGCAAACCGCCATCGACCTGCACCGCGATACGGCTGCGCAGCCCGTTCAGCACCAGCGTCTGCTGGGTTTCCGCCAGACCGATTTCCCAGGGCAAGCCGGCATGTGTCAGCGAGGTCAGCGGGCTGGCACCGGTGCCGCCCTCATACCCCGAGATCGTCACATGATCGGCGCGGGCCTTGGAGACACCGGCCGCGACCGTCCCAACCCCGACTTCAGACACCAGCTTGACCGAAATGCGCGCCCGCGTGTTGGCGTTCTTCAGGTCGTGGATGAGCTGCGCCAGATCCTCGATGGAATAGATGTCGTGGTGCGGCGGCGGCGAAATCAGGCCGACACCCGGCGTCGAATGCCGGACCTTCGCGATATTCTTGTCCACCTTGTGGCCGGGCAACTGTCCGCCCTCACCAGGCTTCGCGCCCTGCGCCATCTTGATCTGGATGTCGTCGGCGTTGACCAGATATTCGGTGGTGACGCCGAACCGGCCGGACGCGACCTGCTTGATCGCCGACCGTTCGGAGTCGCCGTTCGGCAGCGGCACATAGCGGTCGGATTCTTCGCCGCCCTCACCGGTGTTCGACTTGCCGCCAATGCGGTTCATCGCGATCGCCAGCGTGGTGTGCGCCTCGCGGGAGATCGAGCCGAAGCTCATCGCGCCGGTGGCAAAGCGCTTGACGATGTCCTTGGCGGACTCGACTTCGTCCAGCGGGACGGGAGTCGGCGCGAATTTGAACTCCATCAGGCCACGGATGGTCAGCAGGCGTTCGCTTTGGTCGTTGATCGTGCGGGTGAACGCATGGAACTCGGACGGGATGTTGCCGCGCACCGCGTGTTGCAATTTGGCGACCGACTCCGGCGTCCAGGCATGCGCCTCACCGCGCAAACGGAACGCATAGTCGCCGCCAACGTCCAACATGCCGGCGTAGATCGGGTTGTGCCCGAACGCCGCCTGATGCCGAGCGACCGCTTCGGCGGCGATTTCGGCAAATCCGACGCCTTCGATGGTGGTCGCCGTGCCGGTGAAGCATTTTTCGACAAACGCCGAGGTCAGTCCGACCGCATCGAAAATCTGCGCGCCGCAATAGGATTGGTAGGTGGAGATGCCCATCTTGGACATCACCTTCATGATCCCTTTGCCCACCGCCTTGATGAAATTCTTTTTCACATCGGCAGCGGATTTCTGCAGGTTCGTCTGGACGCGGATCTGCTCCAGCGTTTCGAATGCCAGATACGGATTGATCGCTTCGGCGCCGTAGCCGGCCAGCACGCAGAAATGGTGCACTTCTCGGGCTTCGCCGGTTTCGACGACGATACCCGTGCTCATGCGCAGGCCCTGACGGATCAGGTGGTGATGCACGGCCGCCGTGGCGAGCAAGGACGGGATTGGGATTCGATCCGAACTGACCTCCCGATCCGACAGGATCAGGATGGTGAAGTCGGCCAGAACCGCCTCGGTCGCTTCCTGGCAGACCCGGAAGATCGCTTTTTCCATCCCGGCGGCGCCTTCGCTGGCGGGCCAGGTGATGTCGATCGTCTGAGTGCGGAACGCGCCGCCGGCCAGGGTGTCGATGTTGCGGATTTTCTCCAGATCCGCGTTGGTCAGGATCGGTTGGTGGACTTCAAGCCGCAGATGGTTGCCGGCGTGGTGCCCCAGCAAATTGGGACGCGGCCCGACGATGGAGACCAGCGACATGACCAGTTCCTCGCGGATCGGATCGATCGGCGGATTCGTGACCTGGGCGAAGTTCTGCTTGAAGTAGTTGAACAGCAGCTTCGGCTTGTCGGACAGCACCGCCAGCGGTGTGTCGGTGCCCATCGATCCGACCGGATCGTCGCCGGTCGCAGCCATCGGCTCCAGGAAAAATTGAATGTCTTCCTGGGTGTAGCCAAACGCCTGCTGCTTGTGCAGCAAAGCCTCGGTGTCGTTGGACCGAAGGGCAGGGCGCTCCTCGGACTCCTCGATGTCTTCCAACTTGAACTGCGTCGCCTTCAGCCAGTCGGCGTAGGGGTGTTCGCGGGCGAGCTTTTGCTTGATCTCCGCGTCATCGATGATGCGGCCTTCTTCCAGGTCGATCAGCAGCATCTTGCCGGGTTGCAAACGCCATTTGCGGACGATCTTTTCCTCCGGCACCGGCAGCACGCCGGATTCCGAGGCCATGATGACATGGTCGTCGTCGGTGATGATGTAGCGCGCCGGGCGCAGGCCGTTGCGATCCAGCGTGGCGCCGATCTGGCGGCCATCGGTGAAGGCGATGGCGGCGGGGCCGTCCCACGGCTCCATCAACGCAGCGTAGTACTCGTAGAACGCCTTGCGTTCCGGATCCATCAGCGGGTCGTGCGCCCAGGCTTCCGGGATCAGCATCATCATCGCATGCGACAGCGAGTAGCCGCCGGCGACCAGCAATTCCAGCGCGTTGTCGATACACGCCGTATCGGACTGGCCGTGCGGGATGATCGGCCACATCTTGTTCAGATCGGCGCCGATCAGGTCGGATTCCATCGACCGGCGGCGGGCATACATCCAGTTGACGTTGCCGCGGACGGTGTTGATTTCGCCGTTATGCGCCAGGAAGCGATACGGATGCGCCAGCTTCCAGGACGGGAACGTGTTGGTGGAGAAGCGCTGATGCACCATCGCCAGCGCCGAGGTCATCAGCGGGTTGCGAAGATCCTCGTAGAAGCTGCCGACCTGCGTTGCGAGCAACAAACCCTTATACACGATCGTCCGGGTCGAGAACGACGGCATATACAGTTCGGTTACCGCCGGCAGATTGCGCTTTTCCGCCAACGTGCGGAGATTGTTGAGAATTTGCTTCCGGATCGCCAAAATCTTGCGCTCGAACGCGTTTTGGTCGCGAATCGACAGGCTGGAGGCGACGATCGCCTGGCGGATCACCGGCATGGTCTCGATCACGGTCTTGCCGAGACCGGTCAGGTCCGTCGGCACGTCCCGCCAGCCGACCATGGACTGGCCTTCCTTGGCGACGACCTGCTCAAAATGATGGATCGCATGCTCGCGGGCTTCCTTGTCGCGCGGCAGGAAGCACATCGCCACGGCATAGCGGCCGGCGGCGGGCAGCGACTTGCCGTTGGCGCGCGCCCAGTCGCTAAGCAGCGCATCTGGCATCTGCAACAGGATACCGGCGCCGTCGCCCACCAGCGGATCGGCCCCGACCGCGCCGCGATGATCCAGATTCTCCAGGATTTTCAGTCCCTGAGAGATGATATCATGAGATTTTCGGCCTTTGATGTTGACCACGAAGCCGACGCCGCATGCGTCGTGCTCGTTCCGTGGATCGTACAGGCCCTGTCTCATAACCTCTTGCATAGACACAACTTTCCTTGGCGTAGCGTAAACTGCCGTCCGGGGTGCGTGAATTCACGCAAGAGTCTCTTTTGCCCGCTGGGTGAACAAATGGCAATGATGCTGTCGCACCGCAGCATAAGGTTTTTTTGATGACCGCGACAAGGGATGACCACACCTCTGGACCGCGCGGCACCGTCTTTACCGCGCGTGGCACGCAGCCGGGGTAAACCGTCGCGCTTTTTCAATGTGTCCGACAGGTGTGTGGCGGACTGCAGGCGCGGCCTTACCTTCCCCGCTACCGCTACCCGTGCAAAGATATCGGCCTCAACAAACCAAGGAACGCGCCATGATCACCCTGTACGGAATGGGCAGCCCGAATGTCGTCAAGGTCTATATCGCGTTGGAAGAACTCGGCCTGCCCTACACCGTCGCCCCGGTCGATGTGTTCACCGGCAAGCAGTTCGACGCGGATTTCCTGAAGCTAAATCCGAATGCCAAGGTGCCGGTCATCGTCGATTCGGAAGGTCCCGGAGGTTCGTACACCTGCTTCGAATCGGGCGCGATCCTGCTGTATCTCGCGGACAAGACCGGCAAGCTGCTACCCTCGGACAAGGCGGCCAAATTCGACGCCATTCAGTGGCTCATGACACAGATGTCCACGGTCGGCCCGATGTTCGGCCAGTTCGTGCATTTCCTGCGCTTCGCACCGGCCGGCAACGACTATTCGAAAAGCCGCTACTACACCCAGGCCTGGCGCGTCTGCGAGGTCATCGAGCAGCGGCTCAGTGCGACAGACTACCTTGCCGGGGCCGAATACTCGGTGGCCGACATCGCCACTTACCCCTGGATGCGCGCCATTCCCGCGATCCTTGGCGCGGAGACCATGGCCAGGTTGCCGAACATTGCCCGCTGGGTGAAGCAGATCGACGAGCGGCCGGCGGTGAAGAAAGCCCTGGCCGAGGTGGACGCCGTTCGCGCCCGCACCACAGCCTTCGACAAGGCAGAGGCGGTTACGCTGGACAAAGTCTTCGGGCGCGGCCAGTTCGCGGCCGTCTGATCGGCCTCTGTTAAACGGTGGACCGTCACCTGTCCCTATCCGGCACAGGTGACGGACCATGCAGGCCCAGCGTAACTAGTGGTAGTAGCCTGCACCACCGCCGAACAATAAAAACAGCACGATGATTACGATGACCAGCGTCAGGCCGCCGCCATAATGGGCGCCGCCGTAGTACCCGGATCGATAGCCATAGTAGCCGCCTCCGCCGAACAGCAGGAAGAGGATGACAATCAGCAGAATCAAGCCCATCGGGTGCGCCTTTCGGTTGTGACATCCACACCGCCGGAACGCGGTTATGTCGTTCGTATGACAACGTGGCGGAAGCCCAATGGTGGCGGTAAACATCGCGATATGATCTCTTTCTGTGCGTTACTCCCGGCATGACCCTTCCCGTTTGGCACCCTGAAAGCCTCGCCGCCCGCATGCCGTTCCTGCACCGCCGCGCGGTATTAACTCGAGAGGTTCGGGGATTTTTCCAGGACCGGTCCTACACGGAGGTTGAGACGCCCTACGCCGTCCCGGCACCCGGTGAGGAAGTCCACCTGCGCGCCTTCGCCACCACCCGCGAACATCCGGACGGAACCCGGGAAAATCTGTGGCTGCACACCAGCCCGGAATTTGCCATGAAGCGCCTGTTGGTGGCCGAGGCGGGGCCCATCTTCCAGTTCGCCCGGGTCTGGCGTAACGGCGAGGCCAGCGCGTTGCACGCGCCCGAGTTCACCATGCTGGAATGGTATCGCCCCGGCGCCGATATGGACTCGCTGATCGAGGAAACCACCGAGATGTTGCGGTCGGTGTTACCCCCGGTCGTTCATTGTCGCGGCGTCACCACCGATCTGTCACGGTTCGAACGCCTGACTGTCGCGGATGCCTTCACCCGCTGCGTCGGCGTTGATCTGCTGGCGATCGGAGAGGATGCTGTCGCCCTGGCAGCCGCCGCCCGGGTCAGGCTGCGCGATAACGAAAACTGGGAGGACCTGTTCTTCCGCTTGCTGCTGGAGCGAATCGAGCCGGTGATCGGCCGCGAACACCCCACCTTCCTGACCCATTGGCCCGCCGCCCAGGCCGCGCTCGCCCGTCGCGATCCGACTGATCCGCGCGTCGCCGAACGGTTCGAACTGTATGTGTGCGGCATCGAACTGGCGAACGCCTTCGTCGAACTGACCGATCCGGCGGAACAGCGCGCTCGCTTCCTGGTCGAACGCCAACGCCGCCACGCGATGGTCGGTCCGGACTGGGACCTGGACGAGGATTTCCTCGCCGCGCTGGAACACGGGATGCCTCCGAGTGCAGGGATCGCCCTGGGGTTTGACCGGCTGGCGATGATCGCCTCGGACGCGCATAGGATCGGGCAGGTGTTGTGGCTGCCGCCCGCCGATCTCGGTTAATTGCGCTTCCCCTTCTTGCGCGGATGGTCACTTGCCCGCTGCCGGCGCTGCATCCGTGAGGATGTCCCGGAACACGCTCTGTAATGGAAAAATCCGACCGAGATCGGCGGCGCTCCAACGCTCAAAGTCGCGATGAACGCCCGAGCTTGGCCAACGCCGTTAGGTCATTTTCAAAAATCGAGGCGGGCCGGGTCAGGACGCGTCCACCAGGTCGAGCCGCCGCTTGATCCGATCCACGTCGCTACCAATTCGGTCCAGCCGCTGCATGGTCTGTCCGTAATGACTGGCCTCGGTGGCGGCAAGGTTGCTGACCTGAATTTCCACAGTCGTAAGCCGCTGCTTCACCTCGGCCATGTCGGCCTTGATGTCGCCGATGTCGCCACGCATGGCGCGCAGGAGATTTAACACCAGATTGTTTGGGTCATCGCTCATGCACTCATCGTAGCAGATCGCTGATCACGGGGAATAATGGGAATGTCAACAGTCACACGCTCTTTCTTGTCAGGTGTCGGCAGTGGTGATCAAGCGTTGCGTCAGCCTGCCGCGTGAACAACCGGGTCGGATCTACCGAGGACGGGGCCGATAGTGACGTCCTATCGGTCCCGTCCGTCTCGGTTAAATTTCAGGCCCCTTCGGTGAACGATTCATGCGCCGCTGGTCCGTTGGCCAATGCCGGTGCGGCCTCGACGAGGATATTCCGGAAGGCACTCCATAACGGCAGAATCCGATCGTCCGGAACCAGATGCCGGCACAAGGCGCCATGTCCGGCATCAGGATCGCTGTCCAGTCGGACGTGACCGACCAGAAAGTGTTGGAATGCCTTCAGTGACGGTTCTTCCCAGTCGCGGGCAAGAAGCATCGCGCTGAAGACCCTCTCAAGACCGCCATCCTCATAGCTGGGCAGGCTCATGATCAGCGTCGCCGGATCGGTCTGACGGACCTGCGCGAGATAGGCGGTGCCGAGCTTTGTCAGTCTGTCTCTGAGGTCCGGATCGATGCTCGACATGGCGAGAACACGGCGCATGAACTCGTCATGATTCATCTTTTCCCCCGGTTCGGCCACGCCCGGATACGGCGACAAATTGTTCGTGTCGCATTCGCCGTCGCGGAGTTCGGTGAGTTTGTGATCTCCGGGATAGGTTTCGCATGCGATTTCAACCGCTTCGCGAAACTGCACCGAGAAGTAGTAATAGGCTTCCGACACCGCGAGCAGATCGTCGCGGCTCAGGTCCGGCCAATTGAGACCACAGATTTCTTCGACAACCTGAGGATAACCGGGCTTTAGGAGGTGCATCGTTGATGTCCCGAGTTGATGACAAGCCCAGCATGAATATTGACGGGCCGGCCGAAGTTTGATTCAAATCAACAGTCGCGTTGCGCTCCTCGTTGTTTGATCTTGTCATGACGGTCTGCGTAAGTGCCCACTCGTTAAAGTAACGACCTTGTGCGATTGGAGGTTTATCGCTCCAATCGGTGATCTTTTTTTCGGAACACGGGATGCCCTGACCTCAATTGCAATCGCCCTCGGCTTCGACGGATTGCCCGTGATCGCCCGGGGAGTTCACAAAAGCGGACACATATTGCGGCTGCCACGCGCCGAACGTATGTAAGTGGCATGGGAACGATGATGGATCGCTGGCTCACAGTAATAGGTTTGGCTCTGTTCGTCGCAGGCTGTACCAATGGGCTGGCTCAGCGTCAGGCTGAGCTGGCGCTATGGGTCGGTCGGCCGGAGACCGACCTCGTCGGCGTTATGGGTGCGCCGTCACGCAGCTACGAAACCGGCGGCATGAAATTCCTGACCTACGAAGACCGGCGTCTCGAACTCGTCCCCGGGTCGCCCTACTACTGGAGCGGCGGATTTCCGCCAACCGCCCTGAACCTTGTCTGCGACACCACCTTCACGGTCGGCGGAGGCGTCGTCCGCGCATTCAGCCTGCGCGGCAACGCCTGCGGCTGACCCGCTATTTCACCACCGCCACCCGCAGCGCGTTCGTGGTTCCCGCCTGACCGAACGGCACGCCGGCCGTCACTACGATCTCTTCGCCGTGTTCGGCGAAGCCCTCGGTCAGTGAGACCCGGCCAGCCCGCGTTACGGCCTCGGTCATCGAGTGAACGTCGGGCGTCACCACCGCATGGACGCCCCAAACCACGGCTAATTTCCGGGCTGTGTCCTGGTTCGGTGTCAGGCCGATAACGGGCGCTGCAGGACGTTCGCGCGCAACCCGCAATGCCGTGCCACCCGAGGCGGTGAACGCGACGATGGCCTTCGCACCGATCGTGTTGGCGACCTGAGCCGACGCCGCGGCAATCGCGTCGGCCGCGTTCTTCTCCGGCGGCGGCCTGGAGGCATCGATCAGTTCCCGCCACCCGGCATCCTGCTCCACGCGCGCGACGATCCGGTCCATCATGTTGACCGCTTCATAGGGATATTGGCCGGCGGCGGTTTCGCCCGACAGCATCACCGCATCGGCCCCATCGAACACCGCCGTCGCCACATCCGACGCCTCGGCTCGGGTTGGGGCAGGGGCGCTGATCATGCTTTCCAGCATCTGCGTCGCCACCACCACCGGTTTGCCGAGAGCCCGAGCGAGGCGGACGATGCGCTTTTGGGCGAGCGGGACTTCCTCGGGCGGCAGTTCGACACCGAGATCACCGCGCGCAACCATCACCGCGTCGGTCAGCGCCAGGATTTCTTCCAGGTTATCCAGTGCCTGCGGCTTTTCCAGTTTCACCATCACCCAGCAGCGTCCGGCGATCAGGCGTTGCGCCTCGATCACGTCCTCCGGCCGCTGCACGAACGACAGGCCGATGTAGTTGGCGCCGTGCGAGACGGCGAATTCCAGGTCCGCGCGATCTTTCTCGGTCAACGCCGGGATCGGCAGCACGACGTCCGGGACGTTGACGCCTTTGCGGTCGGATAGCGGGCCTCCCACCACGACCTCGGTTTCCAGCGCATCGGCCCGCTTGTGGACCACCCGCAGCCGCAGCTTGCCATCGTCCAGCAACAGAGAGGATCCGATCGAGGCGGCCTCAATGATCTCCGGATGCGGCAGATTGACGCGCTGGGCGTTGCCGGGCGTCGGGTTGAGGTCCAAACGGAATGGCTGTCCGGTTTGCAAATGAACCCGGCCGCCGGCAAAGGTGCCGACCCGCAATTTCGGACCCTGCACGTCGGCCAGGATGCCGATCGGGCGGTCGAACTTGGCTTCCAGTTCGCGGATCATGGCGAAGCGGAGGGCGTGGTCCTCATGCGTGCCGTGTGAGAAATTCAGCCGGAACACGTCGGCGCCGGCCTGGAACAGGCGGGTCATCACCTCCATCGTCGAGCTGGCCGGTCCGAGTGTGGCGATGATCTTGGTGCGGCGGCGGCGGCGCATCTTGGGGCGGATTGCCATGGACGATTCCTTTATTGTTAGGCGATCAGGATTGCCCTGATATCGTTAACATTGGTGAGCGTCGGGCCGGTGATGATCAAGTCCCCTAACGCGCCAAAGAAGCCATGGCTGTCATGGGCGGCCAGCATGGCGCGCGCATCCATTCCCTTGGCTCGTGCTCGGCTCAGCGTATCGGGAGTCAGCAGCGCACCGGCGATGTCATCCATGCCGTCGATGCCGTCGGTGTCGCCCGAGGTCGCCCAGATGCCGGGCGCACCGTCCAGCGCGATGGCTAAACCGAGCAGGAAAGTGGTGTTGCGGCCGCCGGCACCGGATGGTTTGCCGGACATTGTCACGGTTGTTTCACCGCCCGATAGCAGGATGGCCGGGGGCTTCAGCGGTTGACCGTGCGTGCGGATCGATCGCGCGATACCGGCCATCAGGATGCCCATCTGGCTGGCCTCGCCCTCCAGCGCGTCGCCCAGGATCAACGGCGTGAGACCCATCGATCGGGCCTTGGCCGCCATCGCGTCCAGCGCCATCATCGGAGTCGCGATCATGCGGAACTCGACGTTTGGCAGACTACCGGGTTTCGGGGTCTCGTCCTTATCTTGCGCCAACCGGGCGGCGACGGCTTGGGAGGGCTTAATCCCGTACCGCGCAATCAAGGCCCGGGCATCGGCGAACGTCGTGGCGTCGGGGACGGTGGGGCCGGAGCCGATCACCGCCGGATCGTCACCCGGCACGTCGCTGATCGCCAACGTCACGACACGCGCCGGAGCGGCGGCCGCGGCCAGGCGTCCGCCCTTGATCGCCGACAGATGCTTCCGGACGGCATTCATCTCGGTAATATTCGCCCCGCAGGCCAGCAATGCGCGGTTGATTGCCTGCTTGTCCGCCAGCGTCAGGCCCGCGACCGGAGCGGCCAGCAACGCCGACGCGCCACCGGACATCAATGCGATCACCAGATCGTCCTTGGTCAGACCCCGCACGCGCTCCAACAATCGCAGAGCCCCGCGTTGGCTGTTGTCGTCGGGGACGGGGTGAGACGCCTCGATCACCTGGATGTGCCGGGTCGGCACTGCGTGGCCGTAGCGGGTGACGACGGTGCCCTCCAGCGCGACATCCGCCCACGCGTCCTCCAGCGCCGCCGCCATCACAGCGGCCGACTTGCCGCCACCCACGACGATGCAGCGCCCTTTGGTCGGCTTTGGCGGCAGGTGAGCGGCCAGCACGGCGCGCGGGTCGGCTGCCGCGACGGCGGTGTCAAACAGGGTGCGCAACGCGGCGCGGGCGGTGGTGTCGTTCCAGGTGGTTTCCCCGGTCATTAGACGGCTTCCTCGTTTTTGCGGCCCGGGGAGTATGGCGAACCCGGGCAAAGCGCGCCATGTTCCTGGTAACTGAAACAGGAGACCGAGATGTCCGCACCAGAACTCGACACGGCAACCCGCACCGAACTGGAAGCCGCCGCCTTCCGCCGACTGGTGGCGCACCTGCAAGAGCGCACCGACGTGCAGAACATCGATATGATGAATTTGGCCGGCTTCTGCCGGAATTGCCTCAGCCGCTGGTATCGTGAGGAAGCCGCCACCATGGGAGTTACGATCGCCGATCCCGATGCGCGGGAGATCGTTTACGGCATGCCGTACAAGGAATGGCAGGCGAAGTACCAGGTTGAGGCGACCGCCGACCAGAAAGCGGCCTTTGCCAAGGCAAATCCGGGGCACTGATGGCGTTTGAGTGGTACGGGAAAGGTCGCCTCACCGTCTGACAAGCGGTGCGGAGAGATCTGCGCCGACATTTCGGTCACCCGTTGTCCAATAGGAGATCGCCGGACCACAGCCCGGCGATCTCCAGAGGCTCGGTCGGGCCAGGGATGCCGTTCAGTCACGTCGGCGGCAGAACCACCTTTGGACAGGGGCGACCAATCATCGCTCAGGACGGCCTCAGGACCGCTTCCAGCGCATCCTGAATTTTGCGTTTCGCTTCCTCGTTGGTCGCGAACGAAGCCACACGGTCACCTAACCGGGCTACGCTGATCGTAGCGATGTCAAAGGGGTTCAAAAAATAGCCACGTCCGAGCACGATGAATATCGGCGCGATGCCTGGATGCTCGGCATCGCTTTGCCGCATCGCACTTTGGACCACCAACGGTGCGACAAGTCTGGTTGGCATCCGTTTGGAGCCGTTTGCCTGGAGAACGACGACGAACGGCCGGGCCGCACTTTTGGAGGGGCTGCGGTGGACACTGAATTGGGCGCCGAATGATTATACCCCATGGGTGACCTCATGTGCGCAGACATGCGCACGGTAGCGACACCTTCGAACGACGACAAGCGGGAAGCGGATGCCGGTCCCTCTCGTTGATCGTTTCCCATTGACCGCGACGCCCCCCGAAGCTATCCCCCCCGCCCCTGTCTGAGCGGAGAGTATGGATGGCCAAGTCGGTAAGTGAAGAAGAAATCAAGTCCGGCGGGGTCGCGGTCGATCGCCTGCGCAGCCTGGTGGAGCGCATCGAGCGCCTTGAGGAAGAGCGCAAGGCGCTCAGCAGCGACATCAAGGATATTTATGGCGAGGCCAAGTCGGCCGGTTTCGACCCGAAGGTGCTGAAGCAACTGATCCGTATCCGCAAGCAGGAAGCGGCCGAGGTCGAGGAACAGGAAACCATGCTCGACATCTACCGCCGCGCGCTCGGGATGTAGCGCTGCGCGAGCTGCGGATAAGGCTTGATCTTTAGACCATCGCAGCAGGGGCGGATGTCGGGTTTCAACACCAACTCGCATGACCGCCCCTGCCGCGGATGACAGTCAGATCAACGGAGCCTGACGAAGCCCCTTGCGCGGACGCGGGCTCCACGGCCAGGAGCGTCCATAGGCAGATAGTGGCTCCTCGATCCACTTCGTCATGGCACGAGCGATCAATACGCAGGTTGGAATGGCTGCGATCGTAACCAGCCACTGCGCGGGGGTTTCGATGTCCGGCATGCCGCCGAGAATCAGGCCGTGCATGAGGCCAAGAACCGGCAGGTGAATGAGGTAGATGCAAAGGCCGTTGTTGCCAAAGAATTGCAGCCATTTTGAGTTGTATTTTTCAGCCTCGGCGGTGCCGAGCACGACGCAGAGCAAATACGCCGTGCATGCGATGGCGACGAGAGACGGCGCCAATACGCCGAACACCGCCTCGCCCCCCACAACCTGAGCGGCAATGACGCCAGACCCCGCCAGAACCGGTGTCACACGAAGGATCGGGGTGAGGCGTGCCCGGGGAAACGCTGCCGAGCGCATTGCCACCGCCGCCAGCAACCCGCACACGAGAATATCGGCACGCGCTGGAAGCAGAACCAGCGCCGCCATCGTTCCAACGTGGGTCGTGTAGATGACGAGGCGAACCGCTATGGCGAAGATCGCAACGGATGCTAGTACGGGAACCAGCCACTTCCGTGGCGTGAATGCGATGAGGGCGGGCGCGATGAGATAAAAGTGTTCCTCAACCGACATTGTCCAGGTGGGCGCCAGCCAATGTGCCCCGATAGAATGGGTATCTATCATGAAAAATATTTGGGTGAATGACAGATAGCTCCACACTGGGAAGTTTATATCGGCGTCCATCCATGGGCGAGGAAAACATTGCAAAACAGATGCCACGGCCAGAACCGCGATCGAGTAAACCGGAATGATCCGGCAAAAACGCCGAATGTAGAATACAATGAAAAAATTCTCGTGGTGCTGCCTTTCCAGAATTAACTTGCCAATCAGAAAACCGCTTAAGACGAAGAACATGTCCACCGCCATCCACCCTAACATGGCAGCGCGAAATCCATGCGGAACCTCGCCGAAGTAGTGGGAGAACACGACGATGATCGTCATCAGTCCCCGAAGGCCATCAAGGGTGACAATCCGCCGTTCTGGAATGGGCTTCGCTCCGTCGATAGCGACCGGGCGGATTGGCGACGCCAGCCCAACGTTGGCCGACAGATCGGGTGACGATACAACGTTCATTCTGGTTCTTCGCACTGTGTACCGAAACCAATGCACCATCGCAGGAAGATGTTAAACCAAAATTGATTCGATATCTCATGGGGTTTGGTTTCGATCCCTATTGCGACCGTCCTGGCAGGAAGGAAATCTGGACCCCGGCCGGGGGGATTGCGAATGGCACGAGCAGCCGGGTTGCGCGCTCGTTCGGATCGGGGCGTATGATGCCGCCGCAACGGGAAGGAAGCGCAGGATGAAATACGGTATCCATCTACCTCATGCGGGCGAGCAGGCGACACCGCAACTGATCCGCCGCCATGCCGAACGGGCTGAGGACCTGGGCCTGGAAGATGTCTGGGTCAGCGAGCACATCATCGTGCCACGTGATAAATTTCCCCGCTCTCCGCTGTTCTTCGATCCGGTGCTATCGCTGACCTGGGCCGCCGCGGTGACCAAGCGGGTGAAGCTGGGTACCACTGTGCTGGTGCTGCCGATGCGGCATCCGCTACCGTTGGCCAAGGAACTTGCCACGCTGCACAATTTCTCGGAGGGACGGCTGATCCTGGGCGCTGGCTCCGGCTGGTTGAAGGAAGAGTTCGCCGCCCTGGGCGTGCCGTTCGAGGAACGCGGCCGGCGGCTGGACGAAGGCATCGCCATGATGCGCGCGGTGTGGTCCGAGGACCCGGTGACGTTCAAAAGCCGCCATATTCCCGCGGTGATCGAGGGCATGACGATGGCTCCGATGCCGGTCAGCCCGATCCCGTTGTGGTTCGGCGGCAAGGCCGAGGCGGCGTTGAAGCGGACGATCCGCCTCGGTGATGGTTGGCACGGCAGCAGCCTGACGCCCGACGAAGCCGCCCCCATCGTGCGCCGGCTCCGCGAGGCTCGGCCCGGGCCGGATTTCACGATCTCCATGCGGGTGCAGTGGGACGGGACCGATCGCGGCGTGCTGCGGGCGCTGGTCGATAGCTACGCGGCGATCGGGGTGCAGCATCTGCTGGTGGCGCCACAGGACCGGAATGTCGATGATTGGGAAAAGGTGACGGAGGGGGTTGGGGCGCTGGTGGCGTAGCCATTGTTGGGATTCGTGACGAAATCTTGGCAGTAGTGGCGCCTATTTCTTGCCGTAGGTGGCGTCGTGCACCGATGTTTACAGTCCCCCGCACAAGGAATGTAGCGGCAGGTTACCCCCGCCGGGGCGTTAGGGCGGCAGGATCCGTGCTGCCGCCAAGGCATTCGATATTACACCCCGACCGGCGCCTCGTAGCCGGTGACCTGCTGATAGGCTGCGCTGGTCTCGTCGCGTACTTTCTGCGTGTCCTCTTTCAGATTGCGCGGGGTGATCGCGATAAAGGCGATTTCCCAGTCGCTGTTGATGGGCCGGCCGATTTTCGGCACGAAGGCGTGCGGTGCGTCGGGGGCGTTGTGGCAATGATCGCCGCCATTGACCGGCTCCAGAACGGGTTGATTGTCGGCATTCAGGGAAAAACCCTCCGCTTCGCCAACGATATACATCGGGAACTGGTCGGTTCTGCTTCGCTCATGCCGATGCAGTTCCACCTTTTTCAGGAACACGCCGGAGACGTTGCGGTTATGGCGGTTTTTGCCGCCGCGCCACGGGCCGTCTCCGGTCAGGTCCATCGGGGTCGGCAGGGCGTATTCGGGGCGACCGAGCACCTCGCGCAGGGTTTCCTTGGGGTTGAAGGTGCCGGGCGGTCCGGTGAACGCGGCGCGTTTGGCTTCGAAGTCGGCGTACACGCCGTGCATCCACGCCAGTTCGTCTTCGGCCAGTTCGTGGTTCAGTAACGGAAGGGTGGATGTCTCGGCCATTGGATGTCCTGTTTGTTGTTCGATTTTGCGAGCGATTCAGCTATCATCGGCCGGTGTGAGCGGCAAGGCGGGCTCTATGCAGGCACCGTCAATGCGATCAGCTTGGCTGCCGCCTTGTCCGTCGTGTCCAGATGGCGGCAGGTATCGACAAGTGCGTCATATTGCTTGGCCGAAATGGCAAGGCCGTCCCGGACCGGGCTCATCCGGCGGGCGTGTTCCTCGAAATCCCAGATGAATTCGCGGCCGGTGCCTTCGCGGGTCAGGGCGCGGCCGTCTTTGGTAAAAATCGTGATGCGGGGGCCGAACAGGGTCCGTCGCACCATGGGGATCAGGGTAACGCGGTGCATCAGGTCCAGCACCTCCGGCGGGTCGCTTTCGCCGGGACCAGGACCGGCGCCGCGCAGCAGAGGGTAGCCTCGGGTGACGGCACCGTAGGCGGTGAAGTATTGGGTGGCGCCGGGTCGTGCCTTGCCGTCGCTGCCGGGGAGAGGGAAAGCCGGACTGGGGTATTCGGTTTCGAACCAGTTCACCACGGCCTCGATCCGGTCGATGTCGGCGTAGGTTAGGTTGTGTTCGGCGCATAAGGCGGCGGTGACATCGACATGGGCGATGTTGAAGCCGGCGGTGGAGTAGATGCGGTACAGCGTCTCCAGAAATATCCAGCTTTTTCCCAAGTTTTTGGTGATCGCGGCCAAATCGGTGCGGTTGTCGCCGGTAAAACTGTAGCGCAGTTCGCCGCGGTTGTTGCCGGTGTAGGAATGGTAGAAGCCGGCCTCGCCCTCCAGGGTCGTTTCTCCGCCGGGGGTGCCGTGACGCGCCATGGCCACTGCCAGGAGGGCGTTGCGCACCGCGGCGCCCTCGCGTAACGATTTGCCGCCGCTGCGGATGCCCTCCAGGTTGCCGGAGGCGAGGTTCACGCATTGGGCGATGGCGCTGTTGATCTGGTCGGCGTCCAGACCACCGATTTTGGCGGCGGCGACGGCGGCGCCGAAAATACCGAACACCGGGCCGGCGTGAAAGCCGCGCGACATGACGGTGGGAATGAACTCCGAGGCCATGCGTTCCATGACCTCGTACGCGGCGGCGACGCCCGTGATAAGGTGCTGTCCCGAACAGCCGCTCGTTTCCGCGGCGACGAAGGCGGCGGGCAGGATGGCGGTGCCGGGGTGGGTCAGCATGCGGAACGTGTCCCACTTGCCGCCGGCCAACAGCATCTCGGCATTGACGAACGCGGCGCCGGCTTTGGTCAGTTTTTCTCCCGAACAGAAGGCCGAGGCAACGCCGGCGCCGCCGGCTTCTTCCTCGCGCATCAGGGCCAGGGCCTGGCGGCTGGGTTGCATGTCGTGCGCGACGAGGGCCGAGGTCAGGCCCTGGAGGATGACGCCCTTGGCGCGATCGATGACCGCTGGCGGGAGGTCTTCGTAGCGCAGGTCGGCGACGAATGCCGCAAATTGCCGGCTGAGTGACATGTTGGTTGTTTCTCCCTTGGCCTGACGCCGTCGGCGTTAGGAATGTGTTAACCTATTTCCCGTATTCGACCGGCATGTGCTGTTGTCCGTCTCTTGAAGCTTATCGTTCATTGACATCCGACGCCAAATCATGCCAAATATGGCATGGGACGGCCGGATGACGCCCGCACCCAAGCCAGTGCGCTGGATTTGGATCCAGTCGGGCCGAAGTGAGCGGGTTCCCCGAACCTGTGCGTTTGCGGGTCGGCGGTGCGCTGTGGGAGGCTCAGATCGGTGGCAAGGCGCCATGGGTCAAGCCGCTGCACGGCTTTGGCGGTGCTGGTGTCCTGGAGGTGATCGATGACTACGATGGCGATACGTATCGAGCGGTTTATACTTTGCGATTTTCCGGGGTCGTGTATGTCTTGCATGCTTTTCAGAAGAAATCGAAAAGCGGTATCGCGACGCCGCGCCATGAAATCGCATTGATCACGCAACGGCTGAAACGGGCGAAAGAGGATTACGACCAATGGCTGACCGGTCACACATCGCGGTAACCGAGGGCTCCGGCAATGTGTTCGCTGATCTCGGCGTGGCGGAGCCTGAGGAGGAGTTGGCGAAGGCGAAGCTCGCTTTTCACATTCGGGCGGCGATCGGCCGGCGGGCACTGACCCAGGCGCGGGCGGCGGCGTTGATGGGGCTGGATCAGCCAAAGGTGTCGGCGCTGATGAATGGGCGGTTGACGGGGTTCTCCAGCGACCGGTTGTTACGATGCCTGACCGCGCTTGGTCAGGACGTCGATATCGTCGTCAGGGGCGGCGGGACAGACCGGGTTCGGGGCCGGTTGCGAGTGGTCGATGACGTTGTGTAATGACTAGTATTCGCACGATCGAACCCGCGCCGCACCTCGGCCGATTTGACGCCCCTCCAGCCCCGCCCGTATTGGTCGTCCAACCAGACCGCCAAGGGAACCTCCATGGACACCAACGTCCAGCCGCCACTCATCAGCGCGCCAGACCGCGCCCGCCTGCTCCAACCGCTACTGGACGCGCACGGCCCGGAGATCGACCGCCGCCGCGAACTGACGCCCGAGGTGGTGCAGGCCATCATCGACCAGGACCTGCTGCGTCTGCTGCTACCGCGCTCCCTTGGCGGCCAGGAAATTCATCCGCTCGACTTCTGCAAAACCACTGAAATCATCGCTTGGGCCGACGCCAGCGCCGGATGGTTCGTCAATCAGTCGAACGTCTCGTCCGCAACCTCCGCCGCCGCGATGCCGCACGAGTCTGCCGCCGCACTATTCAATGGGCCGCACGCGGGCCTCGCCTGGGGCGGGCGGCACAACAACAGTAAGGCCGTCCGCGTCGAGGGCGGCTACCGCCTGACCGGCACCTGGAGTTTTGCCAGCGGCAGCCGACACACCCAATGGATCGGCGCCCACAGCGCCGTGCAAAACCCCGACGGCACGCCGCACATCCGCTACGGCCGGCCCGATGACCGCACCTTCCTGTTCCCGAAATCCCAGGCAACCATCTCCGACGACTGGCAGGTGCTCGGTTTACGCGGCACCGGCAGCGACACCTACACGGTCACCGACCTGTTCATCCCGGACGAACACGCACCCGACCGCGAGGCCCCCGAAGAACGGCGGGAACACGGACCGCTGTACAGCATCCACTCCACCCCGCTGTATGCCATCGGTTTTACCGGCGTAACGCTGGGCCTGGCGCGGCGGATGCTGGAAACCTACACCGCGCTCGCCCGCGGACGCCACAGTAAAGCCTCACTCAACAGCATGGCCAACAACAACGCGGTGCAACGGGAGATCGGATTACTGGAGGCGAAACTATCGGCCGCCCGCGCTTTCCTGCACGAAGCGGTCAACCAAACCTACAATGCGGCAACGAACGGTGACCTGAACACCGACACAAGGATGCGCCTGCGCCTCGCCACCACTTATGGAATGAACGAGGCGACCGATGTCTCCATTGCATGCTATCGCGGTGCAGGGACGGCGGCGATCATGGACTCGGCGCCGTTCGAACGCCGTTTCCGCGATGCTATGAGTGCCAGTCAGCACATGCAGGCGATGCTGCCGCTGATTGAAATGGTCGGGCGGCACATTATTGGCAGCGACAACGTGGTGCAGTATGTTTAGTAGCGATCGGTAAAACAGATCAGTATAGACGTGTCATAAGGGGGAAATAACCATGCGACAGATCAAAATCGGCGACATCACCATCGACGCGGTCGTCGAGCGGGAGGGGCCATGGCGCCGTCCGCAAGATTTCTTCCCGGCTTACAACGAGGCGACCTTTGCCCGCCACCTCCCGTCGATGGAACCAGAGGTTTACGACGCGGCCCTGGGCATGCTTGTGGTCACCTACCAGACCTTCGTCGTTCGCACGCCGCACCACACCATCCTGGTGGATACCTGCACCGGCGAAGACAAAGGCCATCCGCCGCCGTTCGACTTCCCCGGTAAGGAGCGGTGGCGAAACGAACTGTTCGGACTTGGTGTCACATATGACACAATCGATTATGTGTTCTGCACCCACCTGCATATCGACCACACCGGCTGGAACACCACGCTGCGCGACGGACGCTGGGTGCCGACGTTCCCGAACGCCAAATACGTGTTCCACAAACGTGAATACGCGGCGTGGGAGGCCGAGAACGCCAACGGCAACAATCCGCCCGGCACGGTGTTCCGCGACAACTGCCTGCCGATCGTCGAGGCCGGGCAGGCGCTGCTGGTGGACGACGACTACGCCCTGGATGACACCATTACGTTGACGCCGACGCCGGGGCATTCGCCGTGTCATTGCTGCGTCAATATATTCTCCAAGGGCCAGCGCGCCGTGGTGACCGGGGACATGATGCACCACAATATCCAGTGCCGTGAACCGGACTGGTGCCCTGGCGTTGACTGGGACCCGAAGCAGGCGGCGGCATCCCGGCGATCGTTCCTGTCATCGGTCGCGGATACCGATACGTTGCTGCTGCCGATCCATTTCCCGTCGCCAACGGCGGGACTGGTCACGTCGGATGGGGACCGGTTCCTGTATCGCTTCAAGCGGACCTAACGCCCCCCATTTGGCAACTACGCCAATCGCCTGATAGTTTCGTCCCCATCGGCGCCGAACGCGCCCAAGGGGACGAAACGCACCATGAGCCGCATCGACAGCGCGATTAACATCGACGACCTCAAGCGCATGGCGAAGCGTCGCCTGCCAAAGATCATGTTCGACTTCATCGAGGGCGGTGCGGAGGACGAAGTCGGCCTGCGCACCAATGCCAACGCGTTTCGCGACCTGCGCCTGGTGCCGCGTTATTACATCGACACCGCCAAACGCGAGCAAAAGGCCACGCTGTTCGGCCGCACCTATGCCAGTCCGTTCGGCATCGCCCCCACCGGCATGGCCGGGGCGTTTCGGAAAGATGCCGAGCTGTATCTGGCTCAGGCGGCGGGGGAGGCGGATGTTCCGTATCTGATGTCGGGTGCGTCGAACGCGTCGATGGAACAAGCGGCGAAGCTGGCGGGCAAGAACCTGTGGTTTCAGATTTATGGCGCGAAGAACCGGTCGTTCCAGCTCGATCTGGTCAAGCGGGCGATCGATCTGGGGCTGACGACGATCGCGGTGACCTGCGACGTGCCGGTGTCTTCGAACCGCGAGCGTAACCGCCGCAATGGGTTCGTGCGTCCGCTGCGTATGACGTTGCCGACGATTCTGGAGGCGATGCTGCATCCGGCGTGGGTCATCAACTATTACCGTTCCGGCGGGCTGCCGATGCTGGGCAATTGGGAGAAGTATGGCGAGAAGAATGCGACCCCGGATCAGGTCGCTGATTTGTTCGCGAAACAGACGCCTGACCCGAGCCAGGTTTGGGGCGATCTGGAAGCGATCCGTAACGCTTTCCCGGGCAAATTATTACTTAAGGGCGTCATGCACCCCGAGGACGCTCGCATTGCCACCGGAATGGGTGTTGACGGGCTGATTGTTTCGAACCACGGCGGCCGGCAGTTGGATATGATGCCGTCGCCGCTGGATATGTTGCCGATGATTCGGGCGGCTGTGGGGCCGGATGTGCCGCTGTTGTTGGACAGTGGGGTGCGGCGCGGCTCCGATATCGTTGCTGCACTGTGCATGGGGGCGGATTTTGTCATGACAGGCCGCGCGACTTTGTACGGGGCGACGGCCGGGGGGCTGGAGGGTGTGAAGAAGGCGGTCTCCATCTTGCAACGCGAAATCGATCTGGTGATGGGGCAGTTGGGGGCGGTGAATTTGGCCGCGCTGGGGCCGCAATACTTGCTGGAGACTGTCCGGGCGGAGGAGGAACGCCGCAATACCGGCGCGATGGTGGGGCGGCGTTAGCTCGTCGGCTGATCCGGGCAGGCGCCTGCGTCCAGACCGATCACCGGATCGGGGTCCATTCGTTCGGGCCGGCCCAAGCCCTGCCGCAGTCACACAAGTGCGGCGGTTTCGGATCCCGGCATCTATTCGACGGTGCGACGAGCATGGCAATGGACTCACTCCGGGGTCGTCCTTCTGTCTTCGTGGTGAACCTTTCGTTGTTTCCCGGGACCCGGGCGTGCGGGCCGGGAAACAAGGAAAAATTCACCGGGAAGAGGCACAGAGAAGAAAGCGGTCTCATGCCAAGGCGGATCAATCATGTTGATTTCTCCGCCAAGACACCATCGGCGACTGCCGGGCGCCCCGATCCGCTCATCGCGAAAGCGCAAACGGACTGATCGGAAGCGGTGAGGAGGGTGTCCGGTTCCGGGAGAAATTTTTCTTGCATTGCGCGGTCTGTTCACTTATTGTTCAAATGAACAAACAATGAACTTACCCGCAGCCACAACCCAAGGCACTCATGTCGCTTCCCAGCCCGATTACCCCGGCGACCCTGGATACCGTTCTCGGCCACCTGTCCGGCCATTTCATGACGGGGTCCAACGGCGATCTCCCCACCGCCCGGCATGCGGCCAGCCGGATGCTCGCGGCCTATAAGGTGGAAACCGAGGAAGAACTGCATCTCGCCGCCGACATCGTTAACTTCGGGTTCCATGCGCTGGAAATGCTCAGTGAATCCGCGGCACCCGACCTGTCCCTGAACAACAAGCTTCGCTTGCGCACCGGGGCGGTCAGTCTCAGCCGGGAAACCCACAAGGCACGCCGCAAACTGGATCAGATTCAGCGAGCCCGCCTGACCAGTGCGCCAAAACTGGAAGCGCAGACCGCGCCCGTTGCCGAGAAAGCCGCTTCAGCCCCGGACCCAACAGCGACCGATCAGGCGCTCGGTTTGATCAAAATTGCCCGCGAGGCCATTCAGGGCACCGGCAGGGGCGGCACGCAGGGGTTTTCGCTCAACCACCAGCAACGCCGGGCGGCGGAGAAGATCGCAGCTAACCTGCGGCGAAACAAAGAGGAACAGGAGCGCCGGGACGCCGCGAAACAGGCAGCGGCGAGCGCGGCCGGCCAGCATTTGGCAGTGTCATAAGCCAACCGGCGATCCTTGACCGCCGAACCGCTCCCGCGCACGCTGGTCCTATCAGTCGTTCGGGAAGGACCGCGCCATGTCCACTTTTACTATCCACACCCACGGCCGCTTGCAGGAATGGGTCGCCGAGGAGAAGGGCTACTTTGCGGCCGAGGGCCTGACCGACTACCGGTTGGCGTCGCACGGCCTGATCTCGCCCGCTCATACACGGACGGAGGTGGCGCAGGATAACCGCCAGGGTGCCTACCAATCCTATCAGGAAGGTCGCGATGCCTCGGTAAGCTGCGCCTGTCATTGGACCGTCAACAAGGCTGCCTCCGCGGATTTCGGCCGCTTATGGGGGGAATGTTACACGATTACCCCGTGCGCGATTTTCGTGCCGCCAGGGTCGGCCATCCATAATCCGGAGGATCTTGCCGGCGTGCCGGTCAGCGTCGGCTACCAATCGGGCAGTCACTACACCACGATCCAGGCGCTGGAGCCGTTTCTGGCCGCCGACCAGATCAATCTGGCTTTCGGTGGCTCGCCGGCCGATCGGGTGGACCAATTACTGGACGGCACCGCACCCGCCGGCACGGTGTTCGGCGCCCAATATTACCTTCTGGAGCAGCTTGGTTTTCGGAAAATCGTCGATGCAACCTTCATGATCACCGCGATGGTGCCGCAAAATGCCGACATCGAGGATGTGCGCCGGTATTTCGCAGCCTTGCGCCGGGCCCAGGCCGATATCGACGTGATGCATCAACCCTACACGCATTATTATGCTAACGAGTTGCCCGAACGGCACCGGTGTTTGGTCGATGTGCGCCGCTTCGGCCCGGGGGAGCGGTTTGTGTTTGAGCCTTACTCACGTGAGATCTTCGAACGCACCCAGGCCTGGATTGATGAACGCGGTATTTTCCCCGCCGAACAGACAAACCGCGGCAGCTACACCGACGCGGTGATCCGGTTGGAGGCAGCGGAATAACGCTACTCCGCCGCCACCAGCACCTTGGGCTGCCGGGCAATGCGCAGGACCATCAGTGCCGCTATCAGGCAGGCAAGGCCGCTGGCGAGGAACGCCGGCAGATAACTGCCGGTCAGGTATCGCGTCTCGCCCGCGCCGAATGCCGCCAAGGCGCCACCGATCTGATGCCCGGCGACGATCCACGACACGATCACCGGCGCATCGGTCTTGCCGAACACCTGGTTGGTCAGGGTCACCGTGGGCGGGACGGTCGCGACCCAGTCCAGACCGTAGAACACCGCGAAAATGGTCAGGCTGACGACGTCGAAGTTGGTAAAGGGCAGGATGACCAGGGAAAGCCCGCGCAACCCGTAGTACCAGAACAGCAGAATACGCGAGTCATACCGGTCGGTCAGAAATCCCGAAAATGTCGTGCCAACCAGATCGAACACCCCCATCGCCGCCAGCAAACCGGCGGCGCTAACGGCGGCGATGCCGTGATCCATGCAGAACGAAATCAGGTGCGTCGCCACCAACCCGTTGGTCGAGAAGCCGCACACCGCGAAGGTGCCGAACAACAGCCAGAAATCCACCGACTTCGCACCGCGCGCCAGACCGGAGAACGCGATAACGAACGGGTTACCGGAACGCGGCGGCAGGGTGACGATCTCGTCCGATCCGAACGGTCCAAGGCCGATCGCGGCGGGGCTTTCCGGCAGCATCAGCACAACCACCGGGATCAGCGTCAGGATCACGCCGGCTACGACCAGCGGCACGATGTGCCAGCTATGGGACACCGTCAGACTCGCCAGCAGGGGCAGGAAGACCAACTGCCCGGACGCGTTGCCGGCGGTCAGCAAGCCGACGACCAGTCCACGGCGCTTCACGAACCAGCGATTGGCGATGGCGGTTGCCAACCCGACCATGCCGGCGCCGGAGCCCAGGCCAACCAGCACGCCCCAGGTCAGATACAACTGCCAGATTTCAGTGACGAAGGAACTCAGGCCGGCGCCGATCACCAGCAGGGCCATCGAAACCAGCACGGTCTTCTTCAGGCCGATCGTCTGAATGAACCCTGCGGCGAACGGTCCGACCAGGCCGAACAGCAAGATGTTCAGGCCGACCGCGCCGGAGATTACCGCCGCATTCCAGCCGAACGCCTGCTGCAACGGCACGATCAGCACGCCCGGCGTCGCCCGGACTCCGACCGAGGCCAGGATGACCACGAACATCACCACCAGGACCACCCAGGAATAATGCAGGCGTCCCTTAAACATGCTGGCAATCACAGTCGGTCCCACGGTCGAAATCTCCATTCGCTCTTGTGTTCAAGATGACGATCGTCATATGTGAGTCAAGGATTAATATGACGACCGTCACACAAGGCAGGGTCCCGATGGCCGAACCACACACCAGACGGGCGGAGACCCGTCAACGCATCCTGAACGCGGCCGGCGACCTGTTCCGCGAAAACGGCGTCGATGGTGTCGGGGTGGATGCCATCATGAAGGCAGCCGGCCTTACCCACGGCGGCTTTTACCTGCACTTTCCGTCTAAGGAAGCGCTGGCGGCGGAGGTGTCTCGATCGCTGTTAGAGAAGGCTGCCGGCAAATGGGACGCAATCAGCCGTTCGCCGGACCGGGAGGCCGCGCTGGAGCGTATCGTCACCTACTATCTGGACCCGTCCCGCGTTGCCACCGCCCACTGCTGTCCCCTTACCACGCTCGGTACTGACGTCGCGCGGCGGGAAACATCGAAAGAGGCGGTGGGCGACGCGTTGCGAGGAATGCTGGATGCTTTGACCCGGATCATGCCCGGGCGGAAGCGCCAGAAGGCCATGGCCTCGCTGTCCACCATGGTCGGCGCCGTCGTGCTGTCGCGTCTGGCCGACGATCCCGTACTGGCCGACGCATTCCTGGACGCCGCCGCCGCCAGCATCCTGCCCGGCAAGGCGATCAATCGTCCGGCATTGCAGGAGGAACAACAACCGGCGTGACTGGCCAGGACGCTGTCGAGTCCCCATGTCCAAGGATCAGTATTGGACCCTCCTCTATGCGCGCCTTGCTACTGGTTTCTCTTCTCTCCGCCTGCGCGACGCTGCCGGCGACGCGGCAGACCCCGTTCCTGCCGCCGAGCACGTTCGGCATTTATCAGGACAATGACACCGGCGCCATCAACCTCGCGTCCTGGGCGTTCGCATCGCCCGCCAACACGCGCGACAACCCGGTGGAGGCGGCGCGGGCGGTGATCGCACTGGAGTATCTGGCGGGCGAACTGAAAGAGAATCCGCGCTGGTTCAGCATGGACGACGCAGTCAAGCGGCGCATGGGTTTGGCGCGCGACGAACTGCGGCAAATCCTGGGCATCCGGCCGGATGTCCCGCCGCAGATCGTGGTGAATACACTGCTGGCGCTCAATGCGGATTTGTTCGGCGGCAATCAGCCCGCGGCGTTGCAGGTGTTGCGTTCGCCCATTTTCACCCGGCCGCCGGAGCAGACGCTACAGGTCCTGTCGAATCTGCCGTATGTGCAGGAGGCCAATCTCGCCACCTCCCGCGCCGCCGGCCAGAGTTTCCCGACCGGCGGCATGCGAGGCTGACGCGATTTTTGGACACCCAAAATTCGCTACCGGTCGTCATGGCCCAGCTTGTCCGGGCCACCTATGCGCGCTCCTGCCGCGGCGGGTGGCCCGGACAAGCCGGGCCATGACGAGGAGGGTATCGTTGGCTGGATGGGTTAATTCAGCTTCACCTGGACATAGCTTCCGGGCGCGTCTTCGATCGCCGTCAGCTTGCCGTCGCCGGGTTGCCGAGCGGGCACCATGTCTTTGTCGTGGGCAAGGATCCAGCGCTGCCAGTCCGGCCACCAGGAACCAGCCATCTCGGTCGCACCCTGGAACCAGGAGTCCGGATCGGCCGGCAGATCCTGGTTGATCCAGTGACCGTATTTGCCGCCCTCCGGCGGGTTCACGACGCCGGCGATGTGGCCGGAAGCGGCCAGGACGAAGCGCTTCTCGCCACCGAGCAACTGGGTCCCGCGATAGGTGGATTTCCACGGTGCGATGTGGTCCTCGCGGGTCGAGAGGAAATACGCTGGTGTCTGGATGTCGCCCAGATCGATCGGCACGCCATCCAGCTCGATTCCATCGGGTTTGGACAGCAGGTTCTCTTGATACATCTTCCGCAGGTAGAAGCTGTGCATCCGCGCCGGCATGCGGGTCGAATCGGCGTTCCAGTACAGCAGGTCGAACGGGAAGGGGTCGTTGCCCATCAGGTAGTTGTTCACCACGAACGACCAGATCAGGTCGTTGGCCCGCAGCATGTTGAAGGTGCTGGCCATCTCGGCGCCGTCGAGGTAGCCGCGCTTGTTCATCTTGTCTTCAAGCGCCTGCAATTGTTCCTCGTCGATGAACACGCCCAGTTCGCCGGCTTCCTGGAAGTCCATCATGGTGACAAAGAACGTCGCGGTCTTGATCCGGTCGTCGCCCTTTTTCGCCATGTAGGCGAGGGTCGAGGCGAGCAGTGTCCCGCCCAGGCAGTAGCCGATGGCATTGACCTCGCGCTCGCCCGTGGCGGCCTCGATCGCGTCAAGCGCGGCGAGGTAGCCTTCCTTCATGTAATCCTCGAAACCCTTTTCGGCGAGATGTTCGTCCGGGTTCACCCAGGAGATCACGAACACCGTGTGGCCCTGCGATACCGCCCAACGAACAAAGCTGTTCCGCGGACGAAGGTCGAGAATGTAGAACTTGTTGATCCAAGGCGGGCCGATCAGCAGCGGACGCTTCAGCACTTTGTCTGTCGCGGGCGTGTACTGGATCAACTGCATCAGGTCGTTCTGGTACACGACCTTGCCGGGCGACACGCCGATGTTCTCGCCCACCTTGAAGGCGTCGGTATCGGTCATCTTGATCGACAGCTTGCCCTTGCCGCGCTCCAGATCGCCCAGCAGGTTGTTCAGGCCCTTCAGCAGGTTCTCACCGCCGGTCTCGGCGGTTTTGCGCAGGACTTCCGGATTGGTCATCAGAAAGTTGGATGGGCTCATCGCATCGATGAACTGGCGCGAGTAGAAATCGACTTTTTGGGCGGTCTTGTCGTCCAGGCCGTCCACATGAGTCACCACGTTTTGCACGTAGCGGGCGGACAGCAGGTAGGACTGTTTAATGAAGTCGAAGACCTCGTTCTCTTTCCACGCCTCGTCCTTGAAACGGCGGTCGGTGGAGGCCGGCCCGATCACCGGTTCGGAGTCGATGCCCATGATCCGGCGCGTGGTGTTCTGCCACAGCGTCACGTAGTCCTGCCAAAACCCGAGTTGCGCCTGCATCAACCGGGCGGGGTTGGCCATCAGGCGGGTCGTCATCTCCATGAACGCGCGGCCGATGTTCAGCGGATCGCGGGATTTTTCTTCCTGCGACTGGCGCTTGAGCCATTCGCCGACCAGCCGTTGCGAGCGTTCGGCGATATCAGCCATGGAACGGCCGACGACGGTGGGGTCGGGCATCTTGAACGCGACTGCGTCCGGGATCGCAGGTGCGGGTGGCGGGGGAGGAGGAGCGGCCTGCGCGGGCTTCTCAGCCGGGGCCGTTTGAACGTCCGGAGCGGCGTCCCGGGGCGGGACCGCGGATTTTTTGGCCGAAGCCGCCGTCTTATTATGCGAAGCCATAGAGACATCCTTTGCGTCGGCGACACCAGCGGCTACACAGACCACCGGTAGCGGAGAGCGGAACCAACATATGGTGGTCAACGAAACAGGCGCGCAAGCTAGTTGTGCGAAAAAACCCCGGCAAGCCTCGGTACGAGGGTCTGCTATGTTGGTGATGGCGGGCTGCGTTCTGGGCGGCTGTTCGACGTTGTCCTCGATGAACCCGGTGAACTGGTGGCATCGCGAGGAGGGCGGCAAGATCGCCGAACAACGTCCGGCCCCACCGGGCGCGGACCAGCCGTACCCCAGTATCTCGACGGTCCCGGCCAAACCGGCGGCACCGGACCAGGACGCATTGAAAAAGCTGACGGATTCGTTGATCGCTGACCGTACGAATGCGCAGCACGCGGCGCAGTCGGCGCCGCTGGCGGACCCGTCGTCACCCTCCGCTTCGCCCGGTTTGTTCGGGGTGGGGACTGCCCCGCCGCCCCCGCCGGCCATTGCCGCGCCGCCTGCCGCGGCCAGTTCCGGTGGCGGTTCGGCGGGACCATCGGCGGCGAGCGCCTCCATGCCGGCGGTTACCGCGCCGGTGGCGCCGCCATCAGCCGCCCCGCGCAAAATTGTCCAAAGCGCACCGCTGGAGGCACCGGCATCGTCTGGTGCGGCCCCGGCGGCCGCAACTCCGGCCGTCACGGCGGCAACCGGTCCCCAACCGGACCTGCCGGCCGCCGCACCGCCGCGTCCGGCCGTGGCCGGTGCGCCGCCTCCCGCGCCGGTTGTGCCGACTCCGATGCCGGCGCCTGCCGCCGGTACGGCCGCGACGATTGTGTTCCTGGAGAAGGCGTCCAATCTGTCGCAGCCTGCCACCGATGAGGTCAAAGCCTTCGCCGCCAGGCGCGGCAATGGCACGATCGTCGTGACCGGCTACGGCGACTCGACATCCAGCGATCCGGACGCCCAATCGGCCGCCCTGAACCTCGGTCTGTCCCGAGCTCAGTCGATCGTCGATGCGCTGAAGGCGGACGGCGTTCCCGGTACTGCCATCCGGGTGAGCGCTGAAGCTTCCGGTCGCGGTGCGTCGCTGAATTTGCTACCCTAATATCTTCGAAACCCCGAAAGGCCTGTCCATGAGTTCCGATCTCTCCGGCGAGTTCCATCGCATCCGCCGTCTGCCGCCGTATGTCTTCGCCGAAGTCAACACGGCAAAGGCAAAGGCTCGCGGCGCCGGGGAGGACATTATCGACCTCGGCATGGGCAATCCCGACAGCCCGACTCCGCCGCATATCGTCGCCAAACTGATCGAGACGGTGCAGGATCCGCGGTCGCACCGGTACTCTGTCAGCAAGGGCATCCCCGGACTGCGGCGGGCTTTGGCGGCCTATTATGAGCGTCGTTTCCAGGTTCATCTGGATCCGGAAACGGAAGTGGTTGCTACCCTGGGGTCGAAGGAAGGTCTCGCCAATCTCGCCTCGGCGATCACCAGCCCCGGTGATACAATCCTGGTGCCGAACCCGTCCTACCCGATCCATCAGTTTGGCTTCATCATCGCCGGTGCGGGTGTGCGGAGCGTGCCGGCCAAGCCGGATGAAGACATGTTGCGGGCGCTGGATCGCGCGGTGCGGCACTCGGTGCCGAAGCCGACCGCGTTGATCGTCAATTTTCCGTCCAATCCAACGGCTTATCTGGCCGACCTGGATTTCTACAAAGAGATCGTGGCGTTCGCCCGCAAGCACGAGATCTGGGTTATGTCGGATCTCGCCTATGCCGAGATTTACTTTGGCGACAACATTCCGCCGTCGATCCTGCAGGTGCCCGGCGCCAAGGACATCGCGGTGGAGTTCACCTCGCTGTCCAAGACTTACTCGATGCCAGGCTGGCGGATGGGTTTCGCGGCCGGCAATCCGCGGTTGATCAACGCGCTGACGCGGATGAAGTCGTACCTGGATTACGGCGCCTTCACGCCCATCCAGGTGGCGGCGGCGACGGCGCTGACCGGTCCGCAGGAGTGTGTGGAGCAGATGCGCACGCTGTATCGCGAACGCCGCGACGTGCTGATCAAAGGTTTGGTGTCGGCTGGCTGGGATATGCCCAGCCCGGAAGGGTCGATGTTCGCCTGGGCGCCGATTCCGCCGAAATATGCTCATTTGGGCAGCGTCGAGTTCTCCAAGTTGTTGCTGGACCGGGCGAAGGTCGCGGTCGCTCCCGGCCTGGGCTTCGGCGAGTATGGCGAGGGCTTCGTGCGCATCGCGCTGGTGGAAAACACCCATCGGCTGCGTCAGGCGGTGCGCAATATCAAAGGCTTCCTGCAAACCGACTCCAACGTCGCGGAATCCGTCCTGTCCGAGGTATCCGCCCCATGAGCCGGCCATTGTCTGTTGGCGTCGCCGGGCTGGGCACAGTCGGTGGCGGCGTTCTGAAAATGTTGCGCGACAATGCCGACATCGTGTCCGCGCGGGCCGGGCGCCCGATCGCGGTGACGGCCGTCTCGGCGCGGGACCGGTCGAGGGATCGCGGCTTTCCGGTAACCGGGTTGCGATGGTACGAAGACCCGGTGGCGTTGGCCTCTGACCCGGCCGTGGATGTGGTCGTCGAACTGATCGGTGGCTCCGAAGGGCCGGCCCGTGCGTTGGCGGAGGCGGCGATTGCTGCCGGCAAGCCGCTGGTGACCGCCAACAAGGCGCTGCTGGCGGTGCATGGCGCCGAACTGGCCGTCGCCGCCGAAGAGCGTGGCGTGCCGTTGGGGTTTGAGGCGGCTGTGGCCGGCGGCATTCCGGTCATCAAGGCGCTGCGGGAAGGCCTGTCGGGCAACCGCGTCAGCGCCGTCGCCGGCATCCTGAATGGCACCTGCAACTACATCCTGACGCAGATGCGTGAACGTGGGCGGGAATTCGCCGACGTCCTGGCCGACGCCCAGAAGCTGGGTTACGCCGAGGCCGACCCGAGCTTTGACATTGATGGCATCGATGCGGCGCATAAGCTGGCGATCCTGGCGGCGCTGGCATTCGGCCGGCCAGTCGCGTTCGACCATGTGCATGTTGAGGGTATTCGCCGCATCTCCGCCGTCGATATCGCCTTCGCCACCGAACTTGGCTACCGCATCAAGCTGCTGGGGATCGCTCGCCAGACCGACGCCGGCATCGAAACCCGCGTCCATCCCTGCATGGTGCCGCAGTCCGCGCCGATCGCTCGGGTCGATGGCGTGTTCAACGCTGTCGTGGCCGAGGGCGATTTCGTCGGCCGGGTGATGCTGGAGGGCCGCGGGGCCGGGGCGGGGCCGACCGCGTCCGCCGTTGTCGCCGACCTGATTGATATCGCCCGCAACCGGACGACTCCCGTTTGGGGTGCTGCCGGGGCGTCGCTGTCCAGTGCGCCGTCCGTGCCCATGAGTGCCCATGTTGGGCCGTACTACTTGCGCCTGATGGTCGTGGACCGGCCGGGCGTGATCGCTGACGTGACGGCGATCCTGCGCGATATGGGCGTGTCGCTGGAATCGATGCTGCAACGCGGCCGCAGCCCCGGCGAGGCCGTGCCGGTGGTGCTGGTCACGCACGAAACGCGGGAAAGCGCGATGCGGGAGGCGCTGGACCGAATCGGCGCGCTGCCGACGGTGATGGAAGAGCCCACAATGATCCGGATCGAGGCGGGCTAATCGCAGCTTTACGTGCCGATAGAAATCCGCGCATGACCGCATTAGGGTGCGGTCATGCGTAAGCACGATGCCATCGTCGGCCTTACTGCCCAATCCGGCGCTGTTCGCGCGTTTGGAGCAACATCGCTTTATCTTTTTGGCTCCACGGTTCGCGACAGTGCGAGGCCGGACAGTGATCTCGACGTGTTTGTCGATTACGATGTGAACGGGTGCTTCTCGCTGATTGAGTTGGTTGGAATCAAGCAACTGCTGGAAAATCGCCTTGGGGCCGAAGTCGATGTGACGACACGAGATAGTCTGGACCCTGTGCTGCGAGGGGAAATCGAGGCCTCTGCTGAACGGATCTTCTGATGGATCGCATCGTCCGCCCGGCGCTTCAGGCGATTCTGGATGCGATCGACGGCATTGAAAACGCAATTGAGGGGAAGACCTGCGACGATTTTGGATCTGAATGGTTACTTCGCCATGGGATCAAATCGTAGGAATTGGTAACGCCCTGCGGCACGAGTATCATCGCATCTCGGACAAAGTCGTGTGGACTGTGGTGGTGGTGCTGCACTTGCCCCCGCTGAAAGCGGCGGTCCAGGCGATTCTGACTGGATTGACCCGTCCAGGACCGTAGGCCGGTCGCCGAAACCTTCCCGTCCCGGGTCACCCCGACTAAGCTTTGCCCATAACGCCCCGGGGAGCGAATCAACATGGACTTTCAAATCAACGCCCAGCAGCGGGACATGATCGCCTCGGTGCGGTCGCTCGCGCAGACCGAGTTCAAGGCCAACGCCATGCGCTGGATGGACGGCACCTTCCCCTGGGAAAACATGAAGAAGCTCGCCGATCTCGGCGTGCTGGGAATGTCGGTGCCCGAGGAATACGGCGGCCTCGGCCTGCCGATCCTGGACACCGCGCTGATCCTGGAGGAGATCGCCAAGGTCGATTACGTCACCGCGATGGCTGTCCTGGGTGAGGCCGGCGTGCAGACCCGCGTCATCGCCCGCTATGCACCGGAGTCGATCCGCCAGCGTATCCTGCCCCAGGTAGTCAGCGGCGACTGCATCCTGGCGGTCTGCATGACCGAACCCCACGCCGGCACCGACGTCGCCAATTACCGCACCAACGCCCGTATCGTGAACGACCGCGTCATCCTGAAGGGCACCAAGACCCTGATCAGCCGAGCGCGTGAGGCCGGCATGTTCGTGGTGTTCACCCGGGTGGACGGCAAACCGGGCAGGGAAGGGATCGGTTGCGTCCTGGTCGAGCCCAGCACGCCGGGCTTCGAAGTCACGGGTACCTATCACACGATGGGCGGCGAGAATCTGCATGAAATCCAGTTCAACGACTGCGAACTCCCATTGGAGAACCTGGTTATCCGCGAGGATGGATTTAGGAAACTTCTCACAGCATTCAATACCCAACGATGCCTCAATCCCGCCATTTCGCTCGGTTTGGCCGAGGGCGCGTTCGATGAGGCGGTGAACTATGTCCGCGAACGCACCATCTTCAACAAGCCGATCGCCGACTTCCAGGGCATTCGGTGGAAACTGGCCGATATGTTTAAGGACATCGAAGCCGGGCGGGGCCTGCTGTATCGCGCCTGCCTGACCGCCAATCCGTTCCCCGATCCGTTCATGGCGGCGGCGGCCAAGATCTTTTGCAACGAGATGTCGTTGCGGGTGACAACCGAAGCCGTGCAGGTCCACGGCGGCTTCGGTTTCACCGACGAATATCCGGTGTCGCGGTTCTACCGCGGTGCCCGTTATGGCTCGATCGGCGGCGGCGCGTCGGAGACATTGCGCGATCTGATCGGTAAGAAGATCGTCGGTGAGTTCGATGTCGCCGACGGCATCATGGGGCTGGGGACATTCTGACGTGAAACCGCTGCCGCTGGCAGGCATCCGCGTCCTGGACCTGAGCAATGTGATCGCCGGGCCGTTGGCGTCTTATCAACTCGCGCTGATGGGGGCTGAGGTCATCAAGATCGAGGTCCCAGGTATAGGCGATCTGTCGCGCAAGATGGGTGCGGACCTGGCCGCCGGCAAAAAGGGAATGGGAACGTCTTATCTGGCGTTCAACGCGAACAAGAAATCGCTTGCGTTGAACTTGAAGTCACAACGCGGCAAGGCGGTGTTTCGCCGGTTGGCGGCCACGGCCGATGTTGTGCTGGAGAATTTTCGCCCGGGCGCTATGGCGCGTCTGGACCTGTCGGCGGAATCACTACTGGCCCTGAATCCGAGACTGATCTATTGCGCGGTCTCCGGTTTCGGGCAAACCGGCCCGTTATCGGAACGGGCCAGCTACGATCAGATCATCCAGGGCTATGCCGGGCTGATGGCCATGACCGGTGAGCCGGAGACGGCACCGGTGAAAGCCGGACTTGTGGTGTGCGACACGACAGCCGCGATCACCGCCGCGTTTGCCATCGCCGCGTCATTGGTTCGGCGAAATGCGACCGGTGAAGGCGAGATCATCGACGTCTCGATGCTGGATTGCGCCCTGGCCAGCATGTCGTCCTGGGTCATTTCCAACTATCTCAACGGTGGCTACGAGCCCGGGCCGATCGGGAATCACAGCCAAACGTCGGCGCCGTCGGGGACATTTCAAACCGGGGACGGCCCGCTGAACATCGTCAACAACGAACAAAAGCAGTTCGCCGCCACATGCGATGCGCTGGGTTTGCCGGGGCTCAAAGACGACCCGAGGTTCCGTGAACGCGATGACCGGATGCGCAACCAACCTCTGTTGCGATCGATCCTGGAAGCGCATTTGGCGACTGATACCGCGGCGGCGTGGGAGGCGAAGTTGATCGCCGCCGGGGTGCCAGCCGGGCCGGTTTATACTGTGCAACAGATCTCTGAACATCCGCAGATGCGTGATCGGGGCCAGTTGCAGACTGTGCATGTCGCTGTGTTGGACCGCGATGTACAGGTTGTCGGCGCCGGATTTCGGTTGGGCGGCAACGCACTGCCGGTGACGGCGCCACCGCCCTCGCTTGGCGAACATTCGCGCGCAGTGTTGGCGGATGCCGGATTTAGCGACGAAGAAATCAATGCGCTGGCAGACGAAGGGGTTATCTGAACATGGTTCCGATCTGGCCGGCCCCGGCAATTCACGAAACCTCAGTCTTTACCTCGATCCCCGCAAATCTGGTCAAACGCAGGGACGGCGGCCGGGCCGGATTTCTGGAGGGGCCGTCGTTTGACCGCCTCGGCAATTTGTTCTGCGTCGATGTCCAGGCGGGCCGTATCTACAAAATCAGCCCGGATAAGCAGTGGGACGTGGTGATCGAGTACGACGGCATCCCGAATGGATTGAAATTCCATCGGGATGGACGGGCTTTTATCGCGGATCGAAAGAACGGCCTGATGGTGCTCGACCCGTTTCTGGGCACCATCGAAACCGTCCTTGCCGGCCCGTGCGCGGGCGAACGGTTTAAAGGCCTGAACGATCTGCACTTCGCCAGCAACGGCGATCTTTATTTTACCGACCAGGGCCGCACGGGCCTGCAGGACCCAACCGGACATGTGTACCGCCTGACAGCCGAGGGACGACTGGATACGATCGTCTCGAACGCTCCAAGCCCCAACGGCCTGGTGCTGTCGAAACGGGAAAATGCCCTGTTCCTGGCGGTCACGCGAACCAACGCGATCTGGCGGATTGATCTCGACGACCCGGCGCTGCGGGTTGGCCTGTTCGTGCAACTACCGTGCGCAGGACCGGACGGCGTAGCGCTCGATTCAGACGGCCACGTCGTCGTCGCCCATCCGACGCTCGGTGCCGTCTGGGTGTTCAGTCGCACCGGCCAGCCGCTGCATTATATCAAGACCTGTGCCGGCGACATGACGACCAACATCGCGTACGGCGGAGCGGATAACCGAACACTGTTTATTATGGAGTCCCGGACCGGATCAGTGCTGACGGTTAATTTACCGACAGCCGGATGCCCCATGTTCGGCACCAGCGGCCCGTCGTTTTAAGGGCCACGCCGGCCGGTCATTGCGAACAGCCATTACTCTGAGGCGTTTCGTCTCCGGCCAACACTACCAAGCATGCCTCCCGCAGGACCGTAGTGCGGCTGAAATGCGCGCATTCCAGCTTATCTTGCCTCAGGATGCACCCGGCCGTCACGCCCGGATCGGTAAACATCGCGTGACCTTCCGCCCGCCCGGCCCGCCGTCTTAACAATTTGTTAATGATTTTAGTCCAAACTCCCCATTGCGAATAAAGCTTGACATCAATGGCAAAATTACCATAAAAGGAATTCACGGCATGGGACGGTTCGCACCGCTTGGCAATCCGTCGATCCGCCCCTTGATTTGGATCGGCGACAGCAAGCAGGACATCTCCGCATTGCCGGGGCCGGTCAAGGCATCGTTCGGCTATCGCCTGCAAGAGGTGCAGGACGGCAAGATGCCATTGGATACCAAGCCGCTACCGGCAATCGGGCCGGGCGTGTTGGAACTGCGGGACCGCTTCGATGGCAACGCCTATCGCACCGTCTATGTCGTGAGCCTGAAGAAAGCGGTCTATGTGCTGCACGCCTTCATGAAAAAATCGAAGTCAGGCATCGGTTTGCCCCGGCCCGACGCTGTGTTGATCGAGCTGCGCCTGAAACGCGCCAAACTATTAGACACTGAGGACTGACCATGGACAATATCACCTTTGAAAAAGGCAGCGGCAACATCTTCGCCGACCTTGGATTTTCTCCCGCCGAAGCGGCCGTTCTGACCGTCAAAAGCGATCTTATCCGCACCATCGGCGACACCATCCGCGACCGGGCGCTGACCCAACTCGCGGCGGCGAAACTGTGCCATACTGATCAGCCGACTCTGTCGAAAGTGCTGCGCGGCCGGATGGAAAGCGTGACCATCGATCGTCTCGCGTACTGGCTTACCGCTTTGGGCCGCACGGTCGAAATCCATGTTCACCCGTTCGACCGCCAGGCAACCATCGGGCAACTCGTCATCGTTCCGTGAAAATGTTTGCGGCGATCTTGCACTGAACCAAGTGCCGCCATCGTGACAGTTCCGCTCCGCCCAATCTGCGTATATGAGGGGGCGGAATGACCCAACGCTCGCAAAAACAGTCTCGCCGTAAACCGCCCGAACCCGCCGAAGTCCATATCGACCGTGTCGGGTCAGAGGGCGATGGCATCGCTCGGCTGGACGACGGCACATCGCTTTACATCCCGCTGACGCTGCCGGGCGAAACCGTCACCGCCAGGCCGATGCAACCCCGCGGCGACGGATGGCACGCCTTTGCCGAAATTATCGCCGACCCGAGCGAGGCGCGGGTGGAGGCGCCATGCCGGCATTTCGGCCGCTGTGGCGGCTGCGTGCTGCAACATTGGCGCGACGCCGAGTATCGCACCTGGAAGACCCGGCTTCTGTCGTATGCACTGAAAGGAGCCGGATTCGCGACGCCCGATCCGCTGCCGTTCGTGCAGGGTCTGCCGGGTGAGCGCCGCCGCATCAATTTTGCGATCCGGCGTCTGGCCGGCCGTATCGTACTCGGGCTGCACGAACAGCGATCCGCGGAGGTTATCGACCTCACGGATTGCCTGGTGCTGCATCCGGACTTGATGGCGCTGATGCCGCCGTTGCGGGTGTTGTTGCAGGGTCTGAAGGCGATCCAGCGGGAGGGATCGCTGGTGATCAACCTGCTGGACTCCGGCCCGGACATGCTACTGCGCACCGACGCGGCACTGACGCTGGAAGACCGCATCGCGCTCACGACCTTCGCCAACCAACACGGTCTGCCGCGGGTATCGCAGGTCGGCGTCAACGACACGCCGGAAACCATCGGGCTGCTGCGCCCGCCGACGACCTCGATGTCCGGTGTTGCCGTGCGCCCGCCGCCGGGGGCGTTCCTGCAGGCAACGGCCGAGGGGGAACGGGCGATCATCGAGGCCGTGCTGGCCGGCATGCCGAAGAAAATCAACAACAAGACCCGCGTCGCCGAACTGTATTCCGGCTGCGGCACATTGACCTTCGCCCTGGCCAAGATCATCCGGGTTGCCGCCTATGAGGGCGACACCGCGACGTTCACCGCCCTGAAGCAGGCCGTCAATCAAAGCGCCATGCCCGGCCGGATTGAGACATTTCAACGCGACCTGGCGCGCCAGCCGCTGTCGGCCAAGGAGTTGGGGGCGTTCGCGGCTGTGGTGCTCGACCCGCCGCACAATGGCGCATCCGCTCAGATGGGCCAGATCGCCGCCGCCAAGGTGCCGACCGTGGTTTACGTCAGTTGCAACCCGGCGACGCTGTCCCGCGACGTTAAGATGTTGGCCAGTGCCGGTTACAAACTCGCTTCCGTCACCGCCATCGACCAGTTTCTCTGGACCGCTCGGTTGGAAAGCGTCTGTGTGTTCCGGCTTGGTTGACAGGTTGCCGGGCGGGACCGCTACAAACACCTATGTCACATCGAACAACCCTGCCAATTCCGTCCCATCCTGACGTTGTTATCGAGTCCGAACAACGGGTCTGGGACGGGCGCTTTCCTCTGGATGTGGTGAAATTTCGTCACCGCCGCTTTGACGGCGTCATGTCCGAGACCCGCACCTGGGAATTGTGGCGGCGCGGCCATGCCGCGGCGTTGCTGCCCTACGATCCGGCGTCGGACTCTGTCGTGCTGATCGAGCAATTTCGCTTCCCGGCCCTGGCCGCTGGCGTCGATCCCGTGCTGGTCGAACTGCCTGCCGGCCTGTGCGAGGACAATGAGGACCCGGCCGACGCCATCCGCCGCGAAATGCAGGAAGAGATGGGCATGAACGCCGATCGCGTCGAACCTATCGGCGGCTATATGCTGACAGCCGGGGGCGCCGACGAATACTGCCACCTGTATGTCGGGCGCGTGACAGCACCGCCCGCGGACGGCGAGGGGATCGTCGGCACCTGGGGCGAAGTCTCGGAACACGAGGACATTCGCGTCCGCGTCTGGTCGGCCGATGAGGCCATCGCTGCGGCTTTTGCGGGAGTCTTCACCAACTCGATCACCGTGATCGGCCTGTTCTGGCTGGCTTCGAAGCGGGACTCGCTGCGGCAGAAATGGATGACGTCATGACCCGGCGGCTTTTCCTCGACGATCCGACCTTGGCCAGCACGGCAGCGACGGTGATTGCCAGCGGGGCGGACGGGATCGTGCTGGACCAAACCGTGTTCTATGCGCGCGGCGGTGGGCAGCCCGGCGATAGCGGGTCACTGCACTGGGATGGTGGATCGGTCGCGATCACCGAGGCGGTGAAAGGCGAAGGCGAGGCGATCCTGCACGTTGCCGCACCCGACGCAATATTGCCGCCGGTCGGGACCGTCGTAGAGGCCTCGATCGACTGGAACCGCCGCCATGCCCACATGCGCATGCACACCGCCATGCACTTGCTGTGCAGCCTGATCAAGGGTGCCGCGGTGACCGGTGGATCGGTGGGGGCGGAAAAATCCAGGCTCGACTTCGACCTGCCCAACCCGCCGCCGAAAGAGGAGATCGAAGCCGGCCTGAACGCGCTGATCGCCGCCGATTATCCGGTGCAGATCGAGTGGGTGGACGAGTCCGTTCTGGACACCGATCCCGGCCTGGTCCGCACCATGTCGGTGCAGCCGCCACGCGGAACCGGGCGGTTGCGGTTGATGCGGATCGGCGACGGAGATGGACTGATCGACCTGCAGCCCTGCGGCGGGACGCATGTATCACGAACGGGTGAAATCGGCCCCATCCGCGTGCTCAAGATCGAAAACAAGGGAAAGCAGAACCGGCGGATCATCATCGTCCCGGCCTGACTGACGGCAGCATGATCCTGTCCGCGACCTGAAGATTTGGCCACCCGCTTGGGACTCCATCCTCGCATACCCATTTGCGAATCAGGTTTCATTCCAGAACAGGAGCGGTTCCCATGTCCATCTCTGATGTGCTGCATGGCAAGGGCCACAAGGTCGTCATGGTTCGAACAACCGACACGGTGCAATCGGCCGTGCGCAAGTTGGCGGACGAGCGGATCGGCGCGGTCGTCGTTGAAGACCAGTGGATGCGCCACGCCGGCGTGTTTTCCGAACGCGATTTCGTCAATGCCATTGCCGAACACGGCGCGCTGGCTTTGACCTTCCCGGTGGAGAAACTCATGACATCGCCGGTTGTCACTTGCCGGCCAGCCGACCGCGTGGACACCGCGCTGGCCGCGATGACGATGGGTAAAATCCGGCATTTGCCGGTTGTGGACGGCGGTCAGTTGGTCGGCATCGTGAGCATCGGCGATTTGGTCAAGCACCGCCTCGACGAGAAGGCGCTGGAAGCCAACGTGTTGCTCGACATCGCTCGGTTGCACGCCTGACCGAGGCGTTTCGGGCGGGCGAGTGGGTAGGAATCGGTCGGCCCTGTACCGGGCCGGCGATGGTTGCCTTCGTTAGTTCGCCAACTCCCGCATGATCGAATACAGGTCGGACTTCCCCTCGAACCCGATACCCGGCAGGTCCGGCAGCGTCACGATGCTGTCCTTGACCTTCGTCCCATCCGGGAAACCGCCATAGGGCTGAAACACATCCGGATAGCTCTCATTGCCGCCCAAACCGAGCCCGGCCGCGATGTTCAGGGACATCTGGTGGCCACCATGAGGCACGCACCGCTTCCAGGACCAGCCATGGTCTTTGAGCATCGCCAGCGTCCGCTGATACTCGCACAATCCGTAAGACAATGCGCAATCGAACTGGAGCCAGTCGCGATCCGGTCGCATGCCGCCATGGCGGATCAAATTGCGAGCATCCTGGTGGCTGAACAGGTTTTCGCCGGTCGCCATCGGGCCGGGGTAGAATTCCGCCAACGCTGCCTGCAACTGGTAGTCCAGGGGATCACCTGCCTCCTCGTACCAGAACAGATCGTAGTCCCGCAGCATTTTCGCATACCCGATCGCGGTTTCCAGATCGAAGCGGCCGTTCGCATCGACGGCCAGCCGAGCATGCGGGCCGATTTCTTTCAGCACGGCTTCGATCCGGCGTCGGTCGTCGGCGATCGACTCACCACCGATCTTCATTTTCACCACTGAATAGCCGCGTTCCAGATAGCTGCGCATCTCGGCACACAACGCTGAATCGTCCTTGCCGGGGTAGTAGTAACCGCCAGCGGCATAAACAAAGATGTTCGGATCGGCGACGACCCCGTGGCGTTCGGCCAGCAACCGGAACAGCGGCTTGCCGGCGATCTTCGCCACTGCGTCCCACACCGCCATGTCGATCGTGCCGACGGCCACCGAACGATCGCCGTGGCCGCCCGGCTTTTCGTTACGCATCATGGTGCCCCAGACCTTGTCCGGGTCCAGGTTGTCGCCGGTTTCATCCAGCATCGACACCGGATCGGCTTCCAGAATGCGCGGCGCGAACCGCTCGCGGATCAGCCCGCCCTGACCATACCGGCCGTTGGAGTTGAACCCGTATCCGACCACCGTCTTGCCGTTACGCTGTACGTTGGTGACCACGGCGACCAGGCTGGAGGTCATTTTGGAGAAATCGATATAGGCATTGCGAATGGGTGAGCTGATCGGCTTCGTGACTTCACGGACATCGACGATGCGCAGGGACATGAGAGGAACTCCTCAGAAAGGCCGGACAATAACCATGATGACGATGACGACCATCAGCACGGTGGGGATTTCATTGGCAATACGGTAGAACCTCTGGGGGCGCCGGTTGGCATCGGTCAGAAAGTCCTTCCGCCAGCGTGACATGGCGCCGTGGAAACCGGACAGCAGGATCACGCAAAGCAGTTTCACATGCCACCATCCGGCCGACCAGTCGATAATGCCGGGCGTCAGTACCAGCATAATCCCGAAAAGCCAGGTCGCGATCATCGCCGGGTTCATGATCTGCTTGAACAGCCGGTATTCCATGATCTTGAAGCGCTCGCTTTCGGCGCTGCCGGGACGGACATCGCAATGATACACGAACAGCCGAGGCATATAAAACGTTGCCGCCATCCACGCGATCAGCGAGATCACGTGGAAAGCCTTGGTCCATGGATACAGATGGCTGAGGGCCTGGATGGTCATGTGAACTCGTCTGGTAGCGCCGACATGGCGGAAAAGGGAAGGGTGGTGCGCTGACTGGCGCCGACGTTGACGCACGCTCCCGTCATGGCGCGGCCCGGCCCGTTAAGGCCCGGCCCACCCCGTCATGGCCCGGCTTGTCCGGGCCACCTGTCGCGGCACCCGCAGCGCATGGGTGGCCCGGACAAGCCGGGCCATGACGGGGGGAGAAAGTGCACGCCGAAAAGCGGGCGCCTCTACATCGTGGTTTGCATATCCGCATCGACGCTGATCGCCTGACCGCTGATCGTGGTGCCGAACGGGCTGGCCAGATACAGCGCCATGTTGGCGATATCCTGCTGCGTGACGAAGCACTTCAGGCTGGTCGTCCCGACCGTGCGCTCCGTCATTTCATTTTCCGAGATCGATGCCGCCTCCGCCTTGGCCTTGATCACCGCTCTGATGCGCGGTCCATCCACCGGCCCGGGCAGGATTGCGTTGACGCGGATGCCGTCGGGACCGAGTTCGATCGACAGCGATTTCGTAAAGCCAATGACGCCCCACTTCGCCGCCGCATACGGCGCCCGCAACGGAAATCCGAACCGGCCGGCCGCCGATGACAGATTAATAATCGCCCCGCCGCCGTTCTTCCGCAGCACCGGGATGGCGCGCCTGGACATAGCGAACATCGAGGCGACGTCGATGCGCAGCGTCGCTTCCACCTCCTCCGGCGTGCAGTGTTCGACCAGCTTGGTCGGGCCGGCGATGCCGGCGTTGTTAATCAACACGTCCAGCCCGCCCAGGTGCTTGACGGCCGCATCGACAAAAGCCTCGCACTGGGCCGGATCGCCGGCATCGGCCTTCATGCCGGGATGGCCGCACATTTCCAGCGCGTGCGTGTCCACGTCGCTGACGAATACACGAGCACCGCAGAAGGCAAAGCTGTGGGCCATGACTTTGCCGATGCCATTCGCACCAGCCGAGATCGCCACGTTGTAGCCGGTCAGATCGACCGGCAGTGGCGTGTTGGCTCCGGAAACCATGCGTCTATTCCCCTTTCCCGCGTGTCGGTTAATGTGATCGCGCTAAAGACTGATCGCGCTAAAGACTGATTGCGCTAAAGACTGGTGGAGGCAAGCCATGATCGTGCCAGAGGGTGCCAGGAATATCTCGTTCGTCGGTCACACGGACCAGGGCGGGCGCGGCGACGGTGTGCAGGTCATGGTCAATCGTGGCCACGCCTATATCGGCACGCGGGTCAGCCGCGGCATCATGGTCACCGACGTGCGCGACCCGAGGAACCCCAAGCCCGTCAACTTCATGCCGATCCATCCGAATTCGTGGAGCATGCATCTTCAGACCGCGAACGATTTGATGCTGGGCATCGAGGAACTCGATCTGAAGGCCCTGCTGTCGCAGAAGGATTATTACAGCGGGTCAAACCAGGTCGGCTCGTCGCGCTACGGCAAACGCGGCGTGGATTTTTCTGCTGGTATGCGGGTGTACGACATCTCCGACGCCGCCAACCCGAGGCCGATCGGTTTCATGGAAGTTGAAGGCCTGGGTCTGCACCGCATCTGGTGGACCGGCGGGCGCTATGCCTACGCGTCGGCGCTGCTGGATGGATTCATGGATCACATTCTGATCACCATCGACATGGCCGACCCGACCAAGCCGCGCGAGGTCGGACGCTGGTGGATCCCCGGCATGAACACCGCCGCCGGCGAAACGCCGCATTGGACAGGCCGCTGGGCGCTGCATCACGCGATCGTGGAGGATGATATCGCCTATGCTTCGTGGCGCGACGGCGGCCTGACGATCCTGGATGTGAAGGACGCGTCCAAGCCGGAGTTGATCGTGCATCGCAACTGGTCGCCTCCGTTCGGCGGCGGCACACACAACGCGCTGCCGTTGCACGACCGTGGTCTTCTGGTAGTGCTGGATGAGGCGACGATGAACATCGACGTTGAGCAGATGAAGCGCACCTGGGTGTTCGACATCCGGGAGAAGTCAAACCCGATCTCGATCGCCACGATGCCGACGCCGTCGAACCAGGACTACGTCAAGATGGGCGGCCAGTTCGGGCCGCATAATTTGCACGAGAACCGGCCGGGATCGTTCCGGTCCTCGACCACGATCTTCACGACGTGGCAGAGCGCCGGGGTGCGGGTGTTCGACATCACCAACCAATATCGCCCGGAGGAGATCGGCTACTTCGTGCCGCCGCAGCCAACGACCTGGATGGAGCCGATGCGCGGCCGCGCGAAAATGCGTCACACCGCCGATATCTTCGTGGCTCAGGATGGGCTGATGTATGTGACCGATTACGATGCGGGATTGTACATCCTGCAATGGAATGGCGCGTGAGGCGGTTCGGCTGGTGTTCGGGCACCGCGTGGTTTGAAGCGGCCTGGCACTCCGGATCCACGGTTCAGAACGCGGCACTGTCCGCAAAGCAAGGCTTCACCACGGAGAACACGAAGAACCACGGAGCGCCACGGAGAAACAGAATCGCATCGACCGCTCGGTGTCTGAATAATGACCAAAGACGCCGTCCGCACGATCGCAACACATTAGCCAGACCGGATGGCGCGCTCCAGTATTGTCCGACACAAATCGTGTATAGCGCCATCGTAATTTCTTCTCCGTGGCCCTCCGTGGGACTCCGCGTTCCTCCGTGGTAAAACCTTCCTTACCTTGGCTGCGCGCCAAAATCGAACAACCGCGTGATCTTTGCAATAACCAACCAAATAATGGGAGAAACCCAATGAAAATCGGATTTATCGGCCTGGGCATGATGGGCTCCGGCATGGCGTCCAACCTGCAGAAAGCCGGACACGACCTCGTCGTCCACGATCTGACCCGCCAGGCCGCGTCCAAACACCTGAACGCCGGAGCCACCTGGGCCGACAGCCCGCGCGCGCTCGCCGAAGCATGCGACATCGTCTTCACCTCACTGCCCACACCGGCCGACGTGCAGCGGGTCGGCACCGGCGAAAACGGTCTGATCGATGGTTTTCGAAAGGGATCGGCCTGGTTCGACCTGTCCACCAATGCCGTGGACGTCGTCCGCTCCCTCCACGCGACCTTCGCGGAAAAAGGCATCGACTTCCTCGACGCTCCGGTCAGCGGCGGCCCCAAGGGCGCCAACAGCGGCAAACTGGCCATCTGGGTCGGCGGCGACAAAGCCGCATTCGACAAATATCTCCCGGCGCTATCCGCCATGGGCGACCAGGCCGTCTATATCGGGCCGATCGGTGCCGGATCGATCGCCAAACTGACCCATAACGCCGCCTCGGCCGCGGTCAACGTGGTGCTGTCCGAGGTCTTCACCATGGGCATCAAGGCCGGCGTGGAGCCTCTGGCCCTGTTCGAGGCCGTGAGGCAAGGCGCATCCGGCCGCAATCGCATGTTCGACCGTCTGGCCGATCATTTCCTCACCGGCAGTTACGATCCCGCCGATTTCGCGCTGCGCCTGATCCACAAGGACGTCTCGCTCGCCTGCCAGTTGGGCCGTGACGTCGGGGTTCCGATGCGCCTGACCAACATGGCATTGATGGAACTGACCGAGGCCATGAACCGAGGCTGGGGCGCCCGTGATTCCCGCGTAGGATCATTACTGCAACAGGAACGCGCGGGAATCCCGCCGATCGCCGTGGCGCCCGATAAGATCAAGGCGGTGCTTGCCTCCGATGCGAAGTAATAACAACCGAAAGGATACTCCACACATGAAACTAGGCGCGCTCGTTCCCTTCGGCGACACCGGTGGCGATCCATCGCTGGTGCTCGATTACGCCCAAACCCTCGAATCCATCGGCTACGACTTCCTGGAAGCCCCGGATCACGTGCTCGGCTCCAACCCCGGACCCGCCGCCGGCACCGATCCGCGCGCCCGCGTCGCCGACAGCCTGTATCACGACCCGTTCGTTCTACTGAGCTACCTGTCGGCCGCCACAACGAAACTACAATTCTCCACTGGCGTGCTGATCGTCGCGCAACGCCAAACCGCGCTGGTCGCAAAACAAGCCGCCTGCCTTGACGTCCTGTCCGGCGGCCGGTTTCGCCTGGGCATCGGCGTCGGCTGGAACCCGGTCGAGTTCACCGCCCTCAACGAAAATTTCCATAACCGAGGCCGTCGTTCCGAAGAACAGGCGCAGGTCATGAAAGCTTTGTGGGCCGATCCGTATGTGACCTTCAAAGGCAAATACCACACTATCGACGACGCCGGCATCAATCCGCGCCCGGCCTCCGGCAAAGTCCCGCTGTGGTATGGCGGTCATCACGAACACACCCTGCCGCGCATCGCCAAATGGGGCGATGGCTGGATGCCGAACGCCTACCCGCCGGATCAAACAGCCCTCGATATCTTCGCCGAGTTGCGCCGCCTGACCGAACAGCAAGGCCGAGACCCGGCCTCGGTCGGGATCGAAGTCTGGACATCCTGCGGTGAGGGCAACGAAGCCGATTGGCGCCGGGAAACCGCCTTTTGGAAAAAGGCCGGAGTCAGCCACATCTGCCTGACCACCACATTCGACCGCCGCCACCATCACCGCATCGCCGGCCACACGGCCGCCGATCATCTGGCGGCGGCGAAACGCTATCACGACGCCATCGCCGATTTACTGTAGAAAGAAAAAGAATATGCAATTAGGTGCCACCATCCCCGTCGCCGATATCGGCACGGGTCCGTCCCAGGTTCGCGACTACGCCCAGACCGTCGAAGGCCTGGGCTTCAACTACCTGCAAGCGCCCGACCACGTTCTGGGTGCCAACCCGGCAACGGTCACTGGCAAGGGCCGCGTTGGAACCAACGAAAACCCCTATCACGACCCGTTCGTTCTGTTTGGATTCCTGGCCGCTTGCACCAAGACCCTCGGTTTCGCCCTTGGCGTGCTGATCCTGGCACAACGCCAGGCCGCTCTGGTCGCGAAACAAGCCGCCTGTCTGGACGTGCTGTCCAACGGCCGGCTGCGCCTTGGTGTCGGCGTGGGCTGGAATCAGGTCGAATTCACCGGCCTGAACGAGGTTTTCTCGAACCGAGGCCGCCGGTCGGAAGAACAAGTCCAGGTCATGCAAGCCCTGTGGGCGAACGACCACGTCACCTTCAAAGGCCGCTACCACACCATCGACGACGCCGGCATCAACCCGCGGCCCGCCTCCGGCCGCATCCCCGTCTGGTTCGGCGGCCATCACGAGGCGACCCTGCAACGCACAGCCAAATACGGCGACGGCTGGATGCCGCTGGCCTACCCGGCGGACGAATCCGCGCTGGTGGTGTTCGACAAACTGAACGGCCTGATCAAGGCCGAGGGCCGCGATCCCGACAGTGTGGGCCTGGAAGTCTGGCTGTCCCTCGGTTCGGGAGACGAAGACGCCTGGCACCGCGATTTCGCGTTCTGGAAGAAAGCCGGCGTCACCCACATTACCGCCCACACCACGTACGCGTCCGGTCACCACAAGCGCATCGCCGGCCACACCGCCGCCGATCATCTCGCGGCCATCACCCGCTTCAAGGCGGTCGTGGCCGACCTGCTGTAACCAAGAAAGGCGGCCGGGCTGTCATGGCCCGGCCGCCTGTTTCGATCTATAACCCCTGCATGCCCGCACCCGATCCCCGCGCGAATCCCCTTCTGCTCGGTCACCCCGAAGCCGAGGCCACCATTCTGGACGCGATGCGCACCGGGCGGATGCACCACGCCTGGCTGATCACCGGGCCGGAAGGTGTCGGCAAAGCCACGCTCGCCTACCGCTTCGCTCGCCGGCTGCTGGCCGGCCGCCCGACGGAGGACTCGCTGGCGCTGGCCGCCTCCGATCCGGTGTTCCGGCGTGTCGCCGCCAACTCGCACGCCGACATGCTGACGATCGAGCGGGTGATGAACGAGAAAACCAAGCGCATGAAGACCCAGATCGCGGTCGAGGACGTGCGCAAGATCAACCCCTTCATGTCGCTGACCCCGGCCGAGGGCGGCTGGCGCGTTGTCGTCGTGGATGGTGCCGAGGACATGAGCCCCGGTTCCGCCAACGGCCTGCTGAAAATCCTGGAGGAGCCGCCGCCGCGCGCCATCCTGCTGCTGGTTTGCGCCGCCCCCGGCCGTTTGCTGCCCACGATTCGCAGCCGCTGCCGCCGCCTGCGCCTGACTCCGCTGGCGGACGAACCGATGAGGCAACTGCTGACCGCGTATCTGCCGCAGCTCGGTGCCGACGATCGCGGCCGGCTGACCACGTTGGCGGAAGGCTCGCCAGGCCGAGCGATGATGCTGGTGGAAGATGAGGGGCTGAAGATCGCGATGCTGGTGGACAAGCTGCTGGCTGACATGCCCGCCATCCCGGTGTCGCGCGGCTATGAGATCGCCGACTTCCTCGGGCGGAGTGAGACCGGGTTCTCGACGTTTATGGATCTGGTGCGGGCCGGTATTGCGGCGTCGGTGCGCGAAAGCGTGCGGGGCAGGGCGGACCCGGAGCAAGAGCGGCTGGTGGCGCTGCAGCCGTTGGATTCGTGGGGCGAACTGTGGCAGGGGCTGACGCGGTTGCAGAACGATACGGAACGGTTCGCGCTGGATAAGCGGCAGGCGATTGTGGCGGGGATTGGGATGTTGGGCGGGGCGGGCTAGCGATTCGCCACCGGTTCGGGGTTTTTCCAGTGCGTGGCAACGAGCGACAACTGACTGCGGTCGGCGCCGTACACGAATTCTATCCTGTTCTGAATTACATGTTTATTCATCTCTTCGATGAATTTCCCATGTTCTATACTAGCGTTAATCCACCTGACCATATCGTGCCTTCCACGATTGAAGGCCACGAAAAATTCGTCTGATGACAATGGAAGAATTAACAGCCCGTCGTCTTCTTTCAAACCTTTGTAGGTGATAAGCGGAACGTCAGAGGTCAAGATTGATGCGCCGTTGGTTACGGTAACCACTTGCCAATCCATCGTCAGGATGTGGGCACGTATGGCAGCATGGCAAACGGCATGCCGAAGTAATTTGGCACCCACTTCAGTCAGCCCGGGTTGATTCATCCGATTCAGGAATTCCTCGAATGTGGCAGGCTCGTGGGGGTGCCGATGAGTGAGGTAATCATCCTTCAAACAGCTCGTTCTGACATGTTCTCTTGCACGCGCTTCGAATTCTGAAATCTTTCTGGGATTGCGAAATAGGAACGATATCACAAATATTGCGAGGCGTTCTCGATTTAGATGATGGGCGGAGGATGGGCTTTTGTTCCTCAATAATGAGAGGCCGTCCGCTCCCCATTGATCTATTTTTTTTCCAGAAGACATCCTCCATTTTGTTCTCGTCGCCAGACGGGGCCATCGGCACGAAATAGAGACCGTCACGAGCGCCGGTCGATTTCGTGGATTTCGGAGCGCAAACGACCCTATCGTGACGCCACTCATAGACGTACGGCTGTCTGACTAGATTGTTGGCCCACCCACGTTGATAGCTCTGCGGCAAGTAGTGATGATTCTGTTTAACGGACATTTCGAGAGCATGGATTATGATCAGGTAAATATCAAGGCCGACATCGGTGGGATGTTCGGGGCCGCGACCATCCTAACAGAGTGGCGATGAACAATCAGTCTGTGGGTGTAAAAAGCACAAGTGCGCTTCTCACACTCTCGATGAACGCCGCCGCAGAGATTATAGCGGCTTCGGCTCGCGCCATTGTAATCACGACGTCGGGGTTCACACCATAATCGCCGATCTCTTTATACCGATACGCTTGCCGCAGAAACGCTGGCATCGTTTGGGCGATCAGTGGGTCATCCTTTGCCAACCGAGAAAATTCCGCTCGCACTCCGGAATGCGTCTTTGCGACCCGTGCCGTCTTCTCGACGATATAGGCCTCCGCCGCGTGGAAGGCCGCGTAATACGCTGAACGGGCCGCTGCCCTTGCCAAACCGATTGCAGCGATCTGCCGGGCTTCACGCAAATCTTCCAATGCTCTTGCCAAATACTGCAACGTTTCGGGTTTCACAGGTCGATACCGTCTCGCCGTAGTTCCGACATCAGGCCGGTTCGGTCCTCGTAGGCGCGCGCCCGAAATGGTTGCGCGTTGATAACCGAGCCTGTGTCATACAAAATGTCGGTTTCGACCTGTGTCAGCCGATCCGCCTCGACCCAAAAGTCATCCATCCCGTGAATGAACACGGCAATGTCATAATCAGAATCCGGCCGGGCATCGCCACGCGCACGCGATCCGAACAGCACCAACCGCTCCAGCTTACCGCCATACAGATCCCGTAACGCCCGGCTAAAGCGTATCAGAACAGGATCGTCGAGCACGGTGGAAGACATCGCCCGCTCCAAATAGACAGCCCACGATACCATGACAGGCCCGCTGCCTGAATCATTTTCTGGTTCGCGCGCCAGCCCCTAAGCCCGGATCTCCACCGTCACGTCCATCCCCAGGAAATCGGTTGGTTTGCCCGTAAAACTGCCCTTCAGCGGCACGGCCTGAGACGGATCGCGCGTCACGGCCACCCGGATCAGATTGCGGTCGCTGACTATGCCGTTGGTCGGGTCGAACGGCACCCAGCCAGCGCCCGGCAGGTAGATCTGCGCCCAGGCATGCGTCACGCCGCCGCCAATCACCGTTTCCGCGCCGCCGCTGATCTTGCTGTCGTCATACAGATAGCCGGACACGAAGCGGGCGGCGAATCCCAGGGTGCGGGCCGCCTCCATCATCAGCAAGGCGTAATCCCGACACGTCCCGGTGCCGGAGTTCAAGGTCACCACCGGCTCCTGCGTGCCCATTTCGTCGCGCGGATTGTAGGTGAACTCGGCCTGGATCGCCTTGGTCATCGCCGACAGGATCGCCATCGTGTCGTGATCCGTGGACGCCTCAACAAAGCGCCGAACCCAGGCATCGAGTTGGTGTTGCGGGTCGGGATAATGGCGTTCGGCGGTCCGGCCGATATCCGGCACTTCCGAGGCATCGTAACTGAACGGGTGGTGCCGGGCGTATTCCTCGATTTCGACGCCGTCCTCAGCTAGAGGAAAATGTTCCGCTCGGAATTTCGATTCGACAGACAGCTCGGAGGCGGGTTCGTTGAACCGGGCGATGGCGACGGAATTGCCGAAAACGTCGTGAATCCAGCGGATGGAGGCGGCTGGGTGGATGATCAGCGAGGTTTCCAACAGCCGCAGATCGTGGCTGTCACGCGGCCGCATCATCATCCGGTGTTCACCGAACGTGACCGGGTTGGCGTAGCGGTAGGTGGTGGTGTGGGTGACGGTCAGGACGGGCACGAGCGATTCTCCGTTAACAGCGCGCCGCTTGCTAACGGTTCGGCCCCCTTTTGGATGCTTACGCACTAAGAGTTGGCTAACTGGTGCTTGGTCAGGCCGGTTCCAACCCCGTGCGCCGCAAGATCGGGGCAATTCCCGGGGAGGCCAGGAACTTTAGCAGGCTTGTTGCCTGTTCAGGTCGGGTGGAACGGGTCAGAATTCCACCAGAGAACGTCGCGGTCGTTTGAATCTCGGCCGGAAGGGGGCCGACGACCTCAATACCCGGCACGACCATCAGTTCGCTGATCTGTTGGACCGCAAGGTCGCACTCGCCGCTGGCCACCCGTTCGGCGGTGAAGCCGGAGGCGGCGATCACGGCGCGGGCGTTAATTGCGGGCGCAATGCCGAGCCGGTCGATCAGCCCGGCGAAGAAGATGCCGCTGGCGCCGATCTTTGAGTAGCACACGGAACGGGCAGCGAGCAGCGTGGTTCGGAAGGCGTCCACCGACGAAATATCCGGTCGTGGAGCGCCTGCTTTGACCGCGATGCCGACGACGGACAGCGCGATGTCGGTCCGGGTTCCGGGTCTGATAATCCCGGCCGCGATCATGTCGTCGATGCCTTGCGCGGTCAGGATGGCGACATCGGCGACCTCGTCCGCGCGCAGCCGTTGCAGCAGGGCTACTGTGGGGGCGAAGTCGGTTTCGATGGAGGTGCCGGTTTCGGCTTCGAACCGTGCCGCCACCGCCGTCATCGCGCCCATCACGGCCAATGTCGAAATCACACGGATCATGCGGCGTCTTCCACTTCGGCCGGTTCAAGATCGACGCTGACGGACACCGAATGGCCGCCGCCGCCCAGAATGACGCCCATCACCGGGCTGACATCAGAGAAATCCCGGCCCCAGCCGAGCAGGACGTGCTCGTCTTTGATCAGAATGCCGTTGGTGGGGTCGATATCGATCCAGCCGTGCTCCGGTCCCAACCAGCAACCAACCCAGGCATGCGACTGATCCGAACCCAGGCGTTTGGTCTGGCCCGGCGGTGGCTTGGTGCGGATATAGCCGGAGGTGTAGCGCGCTGGCAGGCCAATCCCGCGCAGCCCGCTGATCATGGCATGGGAGAAATCCTGGCAGACGCCCTCCCGCCGCTTCATCACCTGCGATACCGGGGTTGAGATGGTGGTGACACCCGACCGGAAGCGGAAATCGGTGTAGAACCGCTCGTTCAGTTCCAGCAGGGCGTCCAGCACGGGGCGGCCCTCGGTGAACGACCGAGCGACGTAGGCTTTGGAGTCCGGGTCGATCGGCGCCATTTGGGTGCCGAACTGGAATTCCACCGAGTCCCAGCCTTCCCGGGTATGCGTCGCCTGGACGACTTGTTCCCACGCCAGCGTGTCCTCGACGGCAGGGGGAGCCGGGCAATCCACCTCAACGATGGAGTCGGATGTGACCTCAAAATCCGCGTGCGGGCGGTCCATGAACAGCCAGGTCACGTAGTTGCCAAAATGGTCGTGCCCGTCGCTGCGGCGGGCCGGGACCGGGTCGGAGGTGATGGTCTCCGATATGATGGTCTGCCACGGCACCGGGCGCGGGCGCAAATGCACCATGTGGGCGGCCAGTTCGACCGGGCTGCCGTAGGCATATTGGGTGGTGTGTTGAACGCGGTATCGCATTCTGTCTTGTAGAGCGATTTCCCGCAGACTGGAAATGCGAACGTTGCGGGGCTCGCTCTGTGCGGGTTGGCCCCGCCGTGCCAGAGTTGCACCAGCATAGTGAGGAACCGTCATGAAAATCACCCGTCTGCGCACGCAGGTCGTGCATCTGCCGATCGATCCGCCCATCCCGACCGCGCTTCTGGGCATGATCCGGTCGGCCGATTGCGTCCTGACGTTTCTCGACACCGATGAGGGGATAACCGGCGAGGGGCTGGTGTTCTCGATCAACAACCGCCGGCTGAGCGTGATTTTGGAGATGATCCGCCAGTTGGAGGATCTGGTGGTCGGCATGGACCCGCGGATCGGCGGCGCGTTGAATGCCGGGGCCTGGAAAGAGTTAAATTTCCTTGGCTACGAGGGCGTGTCGATCGTCGGTCTGGCGGCCGTGGACAACGCGTTATGGGATTTGCGCGGCAAGGCGGCGGGGCTGAACGTAGCCCATCTGATCGGCGCCTGCCGCACCGCCGTGCCGACCTATGCCAGCGGCGGCCTGTGGCTCGGTGGCTCCATCGACGAACTACAGGCCCAGGCGCGGTCTTTCGTCGATCGCGGCTTCCGGGCGATGAAGACGCGGGTGGGACCGACCGACCCGGAGCGCATGGTCGCGCGCGTGGCGGCGGTGCGGGAGGCGATCGGTCCCGACATCGGCCTGATGGTCGATGCCAACCAGCAAATGAGCGTCAAGCAGGCGATTCGCATTGGCCGCATGATGGAGCCGCTGAACCTGACCTGGTTCGAGGAACCGGTGATCTGCCACGACCACGAAGGCGAGGCGACCATCCGGGCGGCCCTGGACACTCCGCTCGCCTCCGGTGAAACCGTTTACACGCATCGGGGCGTGCTGCGGTCGTTGCAAGCAGGCGCCTGCGACGTGATGATGCCCGACCTGCAACGCATGGGCTGCCCGACGGAATTCCTGAAGGCCGGCCATTTGTGTGAGGCATTTCATATTCCGTGTTCCTCGCATTTGTTCCCCGAAATGAGTCTGGCTCTGCTGGCCGGGCTGCCGGGCGGGTATTATCTGGAACACATGCCGTGGTTCGAAAGCATCTACCGGGAGCGGATCGAACTGGACGCCAATGGCCACGCGATCGTGTCCGATCGTCCCGGCTGGGGATTCAGCTTCGATCCTGACGCAATCCGGCATTTTTCTGCCTGAGGAGGCGGGCGCCATGAAGGTCGGTCTGTTTATCAACACGCAGTTTCCCGAGGCTGAAAACGTCGTTGATCGCATCCCGGAAATCGTCGGGCAGGTGCGGGCCGCGCGGGATGCCGGGTTCAGTTCGTTGTGGTTCCCACATCACTGGCTGACCTGGCCGATGCAGATGCTACAGATCACGCCAATGATGGGATATATCGCCGCGCACGCGCAGGGCATGACGATCGGACCAAATATTCTGATCCTGCCGCCGCAAAACCCGATGCATGTGGCCGAGGAATCGGCCACGCTCGATGTGCTGACCGGCGGCAACTACATTCTTGGCATCGGGCAGGGCTACCGCCAGCCGGAGTTCGATGCGTTCGGCATTCCTCTTGCGGAACGGGCGCCGCGTTTTTCGGAAAGTATCGGCCTGATGAAACGGCTGTGGACCGAGGATCGGGTCACCCACAAAGGCCGCTTCTACACGATCAACGATGCCGGTATCAGCGTAAAGCCGGTGCGGGCGGGTGGTCCGCCGCTGTATATCGGCGGGCAGGCAGAGGTGTCGGTCCGGCGCGCGGCTCGGATTGGCGATGCGTGGTTAATCGTCAACAGCGGCGGCTTGGGCAAGGTGGCGCCGCTGATGAAGACCTATCGGGCGGCGCTGGCGGAATACGGCCGCACCGCCACGGATTTTCCGATCACCATCGAATGCTACATCGGTGACCGGCACGCCACCGCGCATGAGGAATGTCGCGGCCCGTTGGAGTATAAGTATAACGCCTACGCGTCCTGGGGCCTGCCGGGCCGGCGCACCGAAACCACCTTCGAGGATTTTTCGCGCGACAAATTCATCATCGGCGACAAGGTCTCGGTGAAGGAGGAAATTGCCCGCTACAGCGAACTGCTCGGAGTCAATCATTTCATCATGCGCTGCAACTGGCCGGGACTGCCGCAGGACAAGACGTTGTCTACCATCGAAGGGCTCGGGGAGATTTTCGCGTAGTTCGTGTCGCGCCGGCTTCACCTGATCGTGTGGCCCGGCGTTACCGGCGGAATTGCATTTGCGCGTCAAAAGGTCTTACTGAATACTGTCTGAAGCAGGCCGTATTGAAGCCGCGTAAGGGAGGTCATGATCATGCAAACGGTTGTGAGAAGCTACTCCGGCAAGGGTGCCAAAGAACTGTTTGATATACTGACAAAACACACCGGCGATGTCGAGAAATTGTTGCGTTCCGTCACGGGCTTTGTGAGCTACACGTTGGCTCGCACTGGTGATGGTGGTTACTCGGTGACGGTGTGCCAGGATAAAGCCGGCATTGATGAGAGCGTGCAGAAGGCCAGGGACTGGATCGCCAGAAACGCTGAGGGTACGGGTGCCGCCCCTCCGCAGGTTTACGAAGGAACGGTGCTCATTCATGTGAAATAGCGTTCGTTCGGGACTGCTCGGGTCATCCGTCATGGCCCGGCTTGTCCCTAGAGGAGTCTCACATCTTTCTTCCGCGTCGATCCGAGCAACCTGCCGCGATGGATAGCATAGAACTGTTCCCGCCCCCGCCTCATGGTGATGGGTCCGGGTGG
>Ga0316220_1000210_pt1 | contig 91549 bp, 76 predicted proteins | sample TBH18005metaG_FD_203632 | JGI IMG/M metagenome (GOLD analysis project Ga0316220, IMG submission 203632) | Freshwater microbial communities from Trout Bog Lake, Wisconsin, USA - TBH18005 | ecosystem: Environmental > Aquatic > Freshwater > Lake > Hypolimnion/Profundal zone | place: USA: Wisconsin... | reverse complement strand
CACCAGTGCACCCCGGGAGGAGGACATCCCATTCTAGTGGTTTCCAAGCCCCGGTCCCCCGGGGCTTCCTTATGCCGCTCTCAGCGAGGTCGAGCAGGGGACTCTCAAACAGCCTGAGTCATAACACGGGGGCACCACGACCTTCCTTCTGGATGGTGCTGGCCTTCGCTTCAAGCGCACCGGGCCGGATGGGGTCATCACTTACACCATTTATGGATTCCATCAGGAGCCGCTGATCTATTTCCAGGATACGCCCCAGGTGGTCACCCAGGCCCAGTTCCAAACCCAGAAGCTCGGAACGTCCAAACTAAACTCCAAGATGGCCCCCTTGGTAGGCCAACCGGTGGACTATGCCGGCGCCTCCATCCTGAGCCCACCGACAGGGACGACGGTTCATGTGGGTGACACCGTGGCCTTCACGGGAGGCACCAATGACGGCACAAACTTCACCTGGAATTTCGGCGACAGCACGACCGCAACGACCCAGTCGGCCAACAAGGCCTATGCAATCACCGGCACCTTCACCGTAACTTTCACGGCCAGTGCGACGGGCTACAAGACCTCCACTGCCAGCATCACCATCACGGTTATCCCGGCCCTTCCGGTGATCTCCACATTTGTCGTAACCGCAACGACCATCGCGCAGGGCAGCAGTGCGACCCTGTCCTGGACCACCAGCGGGGCGACCAGCCTTAGCCTGGACAACGGCATAGGCAGCGTTACCGGGTCCACCAGCCGGGTGGTGAGCCCCACTTCGACTACCACTTACACCCTTTCGGCGACCAACACCGGTGGAACGGTTACCCGCCAGGTGACCCTTTCGGTGGTGCAACCGCCGGTCATCAGTGGATTTTCCGCCTCCCCGGCGAGCATCTACCAGGGTGCCGGCTCCACCCTGAACTGGACCGTGACGGGCGCCACCAGCCTTAGCCTGGATAATGGCCTGGGCTCGGTAACGGGAACTTCCAGCCGGGCTATCAGCCCTTCGGCCACAACCACCTACATGCTCACCGCAACCAATACCCTCAACGGGGTGAACGTCACCCGGACGGCCCAGACAACCGTAACGGTAAGCCCCAGCCCCACGGTGCCAACCATTCAGTCCTTCACGGCGGATGCGACCACCTTGGCTTTCGGCACTGGAACGATCCTGCGCTGGACCGTCACCAACTCCATCGGCACCGTGGCGGTGACCCTAAACGGCAGTCCCGTGGTCCAGTCAGGTTCCTCTGCCACAGGAACCCTTTCAATCAGCACCACTTTCACACTCACGGCGGTGAATACGCTGGATACCACCAAGAGCGTCATCGCCCACGTCACCATTACGGTTGTCCAGCCACCCCAGATCACCTTCTCCGCCAACCCTGGGGCGGTGAACGCAGGCAGCGGAAGTGTCCTCACCTGGGCCGTCGCCAACAGCCCAACCTCTGTTTCTATCGACAACGGGGTCGGAACCCTCGCCGCTTCGGGCACGACCACCGTGACGCCAGCAGTCACCACCCCCTATACCCTAACAGCCTCGAATCTGGCTGGCACCGTTTCCGCGACCGCGATAGTAACCGTAACGCAGAAGCCGGTTGTCATAACGTTCAGCGCCGGCGCAACCACTATCAACCAAGGCGGCAGCACGAACCTAACCTGGTCCGTGCAGGGCGCCACCTCCCTACAAGTGAACGGGCAAATCGTAACTGGCACGACCATGGTGGTATGCCCAGCCCAGACAACGACCTATACCCTAGTGGCCACCAATACAGCCGGAACGGCAACGGCAAGCGCGACCGTCACGGTCGTCATTCCCGAGAGTTTCTTGTGGGTGAAGACCCTGATATACGGCTTCGGACAACTCCTGTCTGAGGAATCCCCGTCCGGTACCATTTTTGTCCAGGGGGACCAGGTGGGGTCGCCGAACCTGATTACGGATAGTAGCGGCAACGTGGTGGGGATGACCAAGAACCTCCCCTTCGGGGAAAGGTTCGGCTCCTGGGGCACCCAGAGCACCAAGCGTTTCACCAACCATGAAGACATGCCGGGATCGGCGATCTATATGCAGGCTAGGACCTACCTGCCGGCCTATGGGAAGTTCGCGCAGCCGGATCCGGCGCATTCGCAGGCCAAGGGGGATCCGGAAAGCTGGAATCTCTACAGCTACTGCACCAACAACCCGGTGACGAATACGGACCCTGACGGACGGATCTACGTGGACGGAATGTGGCAGCCTTGGATCACCGGTATTATGGGAACGACTCCTGGTGGACCCTCTGTGAAGGATACAACTTTTAGTCAGAGTGTTTATAACAATTACAACTTTACGAACCTTGTAAAGTCCTGGGGGTATACGGTTACAAACGGACAATTCAATTTGTTTCAGAATCTTCCCGGCGGGAATGCGGGCGTTGAGGGTTCCGGGGCGCAAACAAGCCAAGTCAGTGTGGACCCCTCTCTGCTACAACCATCGCCGTATAGAGCTGCTTTTGCTCAACTTGGGAGGGATACACTTGGTTTGATTCCAGGAGCGAAATATGTTGGAGCATACTTGAATTGGAATGCAAATCCATCGGTTCCAGATAAGCTATACACATTGACGTCCTTAACGAATACTCCGCTTGGAACTGCAGCATCTGCTGCAAGTGTTGTTGGCGATATTGGAACCATTGCTGGGATTTTCTGGCGAGATTCCATTTTGGTTCCCATGGTAACAAGTGACAATAGAGGGGCACAGCCATTCAATTCAAATGGCGGATATAATCCGCAATTTGACGAAGGTGCGCCATTTTGATCGATTGTATCTAATGCTTGAATCTAGCATGATGAAATCAATCTTGCGCTAAAAACCAAATTGGAAATTCAAGCTCGGTTCAATTCATCTGTAAATTCTGTCCACGAGGTACATGTATGGTCTTTCTTGATTCAATTCAAGGAATTGAAAATTCTCACGTCTTAGGTGGCTCTTGTGTTGGTGTTATTTCGGGAGTGGTCATCCTTTGCGTTGGGATATATTGGGCAAGGCTCGGTATGGTTTGGGACAATATCTGGGGTTGGAGCAGTCGAGCCGAAAGACCTGTTGTATTTTGGATAGAATTATCTTCTGTATTTGTTATTTCTGCTCATCTTGTAATATTTTATGGTTTTCGGCTTATTAAATATCTGTTGAATTAATGGCGCAAACAAATCAGTCGCAGTCCGGATTTTCTCATGGCTCCTTCACTTTTGGTGGAGTTGTAGCTGATGGCGCTGAGGCGGGAGCATTTCATGGAGTCATACATGAGCGCGACTCAAAAACCGGAAGCTCCATGGGCTCGTTGACTGAGGCATGGATTGGAGGCGAGGGTGCTGATGTTGGGATCGGTAAAATTACTAATGCCAAAGATTCACCCCTTAGTGGAGGATTTATATTCGGTGGTGGGTCGATAAGTGCTGGTCCGTTTGCCGGTGCCCAAGTTGGTATCGTGGTTGGATGGGGATGGATCGGAGTTTACTATGAGGGACATGCTGGCCCGGTTGCTGGAGGTCAAGGTGGATATGTCAACCTCTTTTAAAGGAGCCAACTGTGTCGTCGCCCTTACATAGTGGCTATCCTGGAGGGCCATTAACACTGATGTTTGCGGGTTTCTCTGCGTTGATATTGGTCAGGCAGATCCGCCAAGTCTTACGTGCTAAAGTAACTCGGAAAGATCCTCGCGCTGAGATATTTGTCGGAATCATCGCGTTATATTTAATGCTAACGGCTGTGTGGGAGGTTTGGGTGCATTCTAAGGGCCCAACCTGAGCGCCGATCAAACGCCGTTTGAACTCCCTCCTCCATGACCCCCCGCTGACGCCCTCAGCGGCCTCCTGGAGGGGGGTGTCGTTGGACCGGGCCTCCACCACGCCGAGTTCGGCGACCGGCACCTGGCGTTCCCCAAGTCCGTGGTCGCCCGCGACGGGGTGGCGGGTGCCCCTGACCTTGGCGATGTCGGGGGCCCGGAGCGCGAGCTGCCCGGCCACCCGTGGCCGCCCCTGACGATGGCCCAGCAGCAAGAAAACCGGCGGTCTCTTCGTCAAGAGACCGCCGTGACCTGGAGACCATCCGGCCAGGACCGTTCGTAGATTTTACGTCGTGGCGCTACGTGCTCGCCCACTGTCATTGGGTTTCGTTAGGTTAGTACGGTACTGCTGCTGAGGTAGATGCGGCCTGTTAACGGGTCAAGAAGCGCCCCAGGGTAATTACTCCCGAAGCGGTCTCCTCGGGGGGCGGGTTGGCACCCGTGCTCCCCCCAGCATCCACGCGAGCCCGAAGGTTGCCAGCCCGGCGGGTCCGCCAATTCACATGTTGATCCTTGTGCCATCGCCCCCGGCGACGCGCCTCCTGGATGAGCGCCGGGATGTTCTCCGGGGCCAGCAGGTGGTCGAGCCAGTGCAGGTGGGCGTGGTTGGCCTTGGCCTTGCGCAGCGCATTGATCAGGACGGGCCGGATGGCCTCCAGGTAGCGGAGGAGCCCGGCGTCGTCGCTGAGGTGGTCCTGGTAGGCCAGGAAGCCCCCGACCGAGGTCCTGATGAAGCGCAGGAGCCTCGGGAGCTTCCGGGTGGGGTCCTTGACCTTGGCCAGCACCCGGTCCGCTTTCCGGGACCACCCCAGGACCGACTTCGTGAGGGTGCCCTCGGACGTGGTGACCTTCGCCCTGCCCAGGGTCGGGTCCTCGTGCCGGGGCACCATCTCGAAGTGGAAGCCCAGGAAGTTGAAGCCGGTGATCCGCCTGGGAGCCAGCCCGGACGAGCAGGTGTCAACTGCGTCCAGGTGGCAGTCGATGAACCGTGTCTTATCCTCGTGGAGCCGGAGCCCGAAGTCCCGGAGGCGGCGACCAACTGCCTTCCAGGTCTGACGGGCCTCGGCCTCGCGTTCGAACAAGAGCACGAAATCGTCGGCGTAGCGGATCAGCTCGGCCTTCCCGACCAGGGTGGGGCGGACCTCGGTCTCGAACCAGAAATCCAGGACGACGTGCAGGTAGACATTGGAGAGCAGCGGTGAAGCGACTCCGCCTTGGGGCGTACCCCGGGTGGAGCGCAGGAACTGCCCCCTGTCCATGACCCCGGCTTTGAGGGAGCCGTAGATCAACCGCCGGTGGAACTTCGAGACCTGCATCCGTTTGAGGATGCCCATGAGCTTGCCGTGGTCGATCGAGTCGAAGAACTGCCGGATATCCGCGTCCAGGATGTAGGCACCTTGCCAGTCGTTCAGGATGTCCCTGATCCGCTTACAGGCCGGGATGGTCCCGGTCCCGGGGCGGAAGCCGTAGGAGGAGGCCAGGAACTGCGCCTCGAACCCGGGCTCCAGGGCCATGACCTGTAGCCACTGGACCACCTTCTCCTCGAAGCAAGGAACCCCGAGGAGACGGAAGTCCTTGGGCGCTTTGAGGACCCGGACCCGGCGCACAGGCCGAGGCCCCCAGGTGCCCGCCTGAAGTTCGGCGTGGAGCTGAGGTAACCGGGTGGTGGCCGTGGTCATGTAGGTGGAGCCCATGACCCCGTCGATCCCGGGACTGGCGTCGAGCCGCGTGGTGTGTGCGGCCTTCCACAAGAGGTCCCGGTCGAAGTGGCCCGGGGCAATGACCCCGGCGGTGGCGGTGCTGGTGCTGGTGTTGTCATGCGCTGCGCTGGAAGAGGCAAGGCCCCCGCGAGTCACTGGCATGGAGCCGGAGGTGATGGCCATGGCGTTGTCCTCGGGGAAGGGGGTTCTCGGTTCTGTTCCAGGCGATGGGTCAGGGCGTCCCCGGGGCGGCGGAGCCGTCCCGGGGGGTGGTCGGAGGGGGACCGCGTTCGTTCGGTTGTGACAACATGTCTGCTCCTAGAAGTTGGGGTAGATGACGGTGACTTGAAGCCCCGGTCCCAGGCTGTCCAGGGGGTGGCTCCAACTTCATGATAGAGGTGAGCCCCCCCTCATCTCCCCCCCACCGGAGCCGGGCGTAGCCGACGGCTGCGGCAGGACCGCCGGGGTCGCCGACCCGGGCCTCGTCCCCGGGTGGAAGCGGTCGCGCCGCCCCGGGTGCATCGTGGCCGCGAACGGCCCTATAGGGAGGGTGAGCAACCACAGCGGGATCGGGTTGTGCACAGCAAGAGGGGCAGGCATGGGCGCAAGAAACACGAAAGGTGGCAAGGTGAAGGGTCAAGCCCGGGCCTGGGGCTACGCCCGGGTCAGCACGGCGGACCAAGCCGAGCACGGGGTCAGCCTGGAGGCCCAGACCGCCAAGATCCACCAGTGGTGCACCGCGAACGGGTATGAGCTGGTGGACGTCCTGGTGGACGCTGGGCTCAGCGGCGGGCGCAGCGACCGTCCCGCACTCCAGGCGGCCCTGAAGGCCGTGGGCCGGGGCGACGTCCTGGTGGTGCACTCGATCTCCCGGCTGGCCCGCTCCACCAAGGACACCCTGGCCATCGGCGACGACCTGAAGAAGCGCGGGGTGGGTCTGGTTTCCCTGACCGAGAAGGAGATCGACACCACCTCGCCCCAGGGGCGGGTGGTCTTTCAGATGCTGGCGGTGATCGCGGAGTTCGAGAAGAACATCATTGGGGAGCGGACCCGGGTGGGCATGGCCCAGCTCCGGTCCCAGGGGAAGTTCACCGGGGGCCACCCCCCGTACGGCTGGGCGCAGGAGGGGGCGCACCTGGCGCTGGTCCCAGCCGAGCAGGAGGTGCTGGGGCTGGTCGCGGGCATGAAGGCGGCGGGTCAGTCCATCCGGACCATCAGCCGCGCACTGGCAGCGCGGGGGATCATGAACCGGGTTGGGCGACCGTTCGCCCCGACCCAGGTGCAGCGGATGGTCAGGGCACCGATCCGGCTCGGGGCTGCCTGACCAGGACGCACCGGCCCTGGTGGCCCCAGGATGCGCAGGTCGGAGCCCAGGCCACCAGTCCACCCGGAGGGCCAGGACCACGGCTCCAGGACCCTGCCGGACGCGGGGGCTGCCCATGAGCTGGAAGGGCTTTCAGGCGCTTCCGCAGGGGGCTGAACCGGGACTGCAGGTGATCGGCCAAGGACCAGGCTGATCGGGTTGCCCATGGCGGTGCGAGCCCTTCCCCCAGGGGCTGCCTGGGTCGGCGAGCCCTTGCTCTTATAGAGAGAAAAAAAGACCCCCCAACCCCAACCATCGTCATGGGGCGGGCTTAAGTCTTTAGCTGCTAAGAAAAGAAGGGGTTCAGGGGTGCCGGGACGGGACGTGCTCAGGGTGCCGGAGGGGGGGTGGCGCTGACCACTTCCGGGCCTGGTACTTCAGGATCATGCCGTCGATCAGCTCGCAGATGATGCGCTGCTCCTCCTCGTCCAGGTGGGAGATGACCTCGAACTGGAGGCGGAGGTCGGGGGCGGGACCCCGTTCCCCCTCGTCGAAGAGCAGGAAGTCGGTGGTGACGCCGAAGGCGGTGGCGATCTTTTTCAAGGCGTCGATGGAGGGCTGGTTGGTCCCGGCCTCATAGCGTTTGATCTGGGTCAGGTTGATCTGCACGGCATCGGCCAGGGCCTGTTGGGTGAGGCCCTTCTCTTTGCGGAAGTGGACGAGTCGAGAGGCGAATTCCATGGTCAGGGCCCAGGTTGAAGTGAAGCTCGTCATGGTACCCCCCAGGAATGGACTCGACTTCAGAATGGTATCGCATGAGACCACAAAAAGGAGTCTAGAATAACCCTTGACCGATTTTCCAGGAAACGAGGAAACCATGGCTCGCATCCCCGAGGCTGAACTGGAGCGCCTGAAAGCCGAGATCAGCGTGGAGCGGCTGGCGGAGGTGGCCGGGATCGAGCTGACCAAGTCCGGCAAGGACCGGGTGGGGAAGTGCCCGTTCCACGCGGACGGGGAGGCGTCCCTGGTGGTGACGCCCGCCAAGAACCTGTTCCACTGCTTTGGCTGCGGCACGGGCGGCGGCCCGGTGGACTGGGTGATGAAGCTCCAGGGGATCAGCTTCCGCCACGCGGTGGAGTTGCTGCGGGCGGACCTGTCCCTGGCCGTGGAGCCCATCGGAACCCCGGCCAAGCACAGCCGCACCCGCGTTTTGCCGCCCCCGGTGGCGTTCGATGCCGACGACCAGGCCCTGTTGAACCAGGCGGTGGCCTACTACCACGACACCCTGAAGCAGGCCCCGGAGGCCCTGGCCTACCTGAAGAGCCGGGGCATCGACCACCCGGAGGCCATCGAGCGGTTCAAGCTGGGCTTTGCGAACCGGACCCTGGGCTACAGCCTGCCGGTCAAGCAGGTGAAGGCGGGCGGCGAGATCCGGGGCCGTTTGGCCAAACTGGGGATCTACCGGGAGTCCGGCCACGAGCACTTCACCGGCAGCGTGGTGATCCCGGTCCTGGACGAGGCCGGGAACGTGCAGGAGGTCTATGGCCGCAAGATCCTCGACAACCTGCGCAAGGGCACCCCGTACCACCTCTACCTGCCCGGCCCGCACCAGGGCGTGTGGAACGTGGCGGCGCTGCGGGAGTTCAAGGAGATCATCCTGTGCGAGGCCCTGATCGACGCCCTGACCTTCTGGTGCGCGGGCTACCGGAACGTGACGGCGGCCTACGGGGTGGAGGGGTTCACCCCGGACCACCTGGCCGCCTTCGAGCGGTACGGCACGGAGCGGGTGCTGCTCGCCTTCGACCGCGACGAGGCTGGGGACCGCGCCGCCGTGAAGCTGGCGGAGAAGCTGATGGCGAAGGGTATCGCCTGCTACCGCATCCAGTTCCCCAAGGGTCTGGACGCCAACGCCTACGCCCTGAAGGTCCAGCCCGCCGCCAAGGCGCTGGGGCTGGCGATCCGGAGCGCGGAGTGGATGGGCAACGGCAAGCCCCCGGAACGTCCCGCCGCCCACCGGGACGAGGACACCGCCCGGGAGGTCCTGGCGCAGGAGGCGGTCCAGACCGTTCCGGTGCCCACCCCTGTTTCTCCTTTAGCTGCTGCGCCGCAGGCACCGCCGGAGGCGGTTCAGCCGCCCGGGGTTGATGACGTGGCCCTGCCCGCGTCCCCCGTGCCACCGCCGCCCGGCGAGGATCTCCCCAACGAAGTGCAGGGTCCCGACCTGATGCTGGTGCTGGACAGCCGCAGCTACCGGATTCGGGGCTGGCAGAAGCCGTTGAACCCCGAGACGTTGAAGGTGAACGTGATGGTCACCCGGGGCGAGCACTTCCACGTGGACACCCTGGACCTCTACCAGGCCAAGGCCAGGACGGCGTTCATCAAGCAGGCCGGGCTGGAGCTGTCCGAGGCCGAGGACGTGCTGAAGCTGGACCTGGGCAAGGTGCTGCGCAAGGTGGAGGCGCTGCAGGCGGACCAGCTCGCCCAGGCGCTGGCGGAGAAGACCAAGCGCCCGGTGCTGAGCGAACTGGAGTACGCCGAGGCCATGGCCCTGCTGAAGGCCCCCGACCTGCTGGACCGGATTCTGGTGGACTTCGCGGCCCTGGGCATCGTCGGTGAGGAGCCCAACAAGACCACCGCCTACCTCGCGGCGGTGTCCAGGCTCCTGGACCGGCCCCTGGCCCTGATGATCCAGAGCGCCAGCGCCGCCGGGAAGTCCAGCCTGATGGACGCGGTGCTGGACCTCCTGCCCGAGGAGGACGTGGTGCGCTACTCGGCCATGTCGGGGCAGTCCCTGTTCTACATGGGGGACCGGGCGCTGCAGCACAAGGTCCTGGCCATCGCCGAGGAGGAGGGGGCGCGGCAGGCGGGCTACGCCCTGAAGCTGCTGCAGTCGGAGGGTCGGGTGACCATGGCCTCGACCGGCAAGGACCCGGCGACGGGGATGCTGACGACCCACGACTACACGGTGGAGGGGCCGGTGATGTTGTTCCTCACGACCACGGCCATCGACCTGGACGAGGAGCTGCTGAACCGGTGTCTGGTGCTGACGGTGAACGAGAGCCGGGAGCAGACCCGGGCGATCCATGGGATTCAGCGCCAGCGGGAGACCCTGGAGGGGTTGCTGGCGAAGGTGAGGCGGGACAGCCTGCTGGCCCTGCACCGCAACGCCCAGCGCCTGCTCCAGCCCCTGGCGGTGGTGAACCCCTACGCCGACCAGCTCAGCTTCCGGGACGACCAGACCCGGAGCCGCCGGGACCACGTGAAGTACCTGACCCTGATCCGGTCCATCGCGCTGCTGCACCAGTTCCAGCGCGACGTGAAGACCGTGACCCACCAGGGTCGGCAGCTCCGCTACATCGAGGTGATCCCGGCGGACCTCGCCCTGGCCAACGAACTGGCCCAGGAGGTGCTGGGGCGCACGGTGGATGAGCTGCTGCCCCAGACCCGCAAGCTGCTGATGCTGCTGCACGGCTGGGTGAAGGCGGAGTGCGAGCGCCTGGGGGTCGGCCAGGTGGACTTCCACTTCACGCGCAGGCAGGCCCGCGAGGCGGTCGGCTGGGGGGACACCCAGCTCTGGATTCACCTGGGCCGTTTGGTGGAGATGGAGTTCCTGACCACGCACCGGGGCAGGCCGGGCCAGACCTACACCTTCGAGCTGTTGTACCAGGGTGAGGAGGCGGATGGCCGTCTGGGGCTGCTCGACTGCGCCCGGCTCCAGGCCCCGGTTCCGGCGGACGCATCTATATCTATGACGACAACCCTTCGGGGTGAGGGGGCGAACCCTTCGGGGGGGATTCGGCCCCTATTCGGGGGGGATTCGGGGGGTATTCGGGGTGGGTTCCTCGCCCGCGAAGGCACGGGGGATGAGGGGTTGGCCCTGTTCGACCCCGCTGGGAGCGGAAATCGCAGTACCTGTACTCCACGCGCACCCGTCGTATCGTACGCGCAGGTGGGCCGGGTGAACGGCCACCCGCACCTCGCCGCCTCCGAAGAGCGGTAGCCGCCATGCCGAAACGCGGCCAGTTACGTGCCACCCAGCCCCCCGTGGGGGACGTCCGGGACCCCGACAGCCTCTACCACCACATGCGGCGCTACCTGGCCTTTCTGGCAGAACGGAACTACAGCCCCCGGACCATCGAGACCCGGGAGAGCTACCTGCGCTACCTCATCATCTGGTGCTTTGATCGCAGCATCACCCGGCCCCAGCAGCTCGACCGGCCCATCCTGGAACGCTACCAGAGCCACCTGTTCTACTACCGGAAGCGAGACGGGGAGCCCCTGTCCACGAGGTCCCAGCACTCCCGGATCATCCCCATCCGGCACTGGCTCCAGTGGCTGGTGAAGAAGGGCCACCTCCTCTACAGCCCGGCGGCGGACCTGGAGCTGCCCCGGCTGGAGAAGCGGTTGCCCAAGGCCATCCTCACCGCCAAGGAGGCCGAGACGGTGCTGGCCGTGCCCAACGTGGGCAGCACCGTGGGCCTGCGGGACCGGGCCATCCTGGAGACCTTCTACTCCACGGGGATGCGGCGGCTGGAGCTGATCCACCTGACGGTCCACAACATCGACCTGGAGCGCGGGACGGTCATGATCCGCCAGGGCAAGGGCAAGAAGGACCGGCTGATCCCCATCGGCGAGCGGGCGCTGGCCTGGGTGGAGAAGTACAAGGAGAGCGCCAGACCCGACCTGGTAGCCGGGAAGGACGACGGCACCCTGTTCCTCTCGGAGTGGGGCGAGGCGTTCACGCCCAACGCCATGACCCGGCTGGCGCGGATCTACGTGGAGAAGTCGGGGGTGGGCAAGAAGGGGGCCTGCCACCTGTTCAGGCACACCATGGCGACGGTGATGCTGGAGGGCGGCGCGGACATCCGGTTCATCCAGGCCATGCTCGGCCACGCGGAGCTGAGCACGACGGAGATTTACACCCAGGTCAGCATCCGGCTCCTGAAGAGCATCCACACGGCCACGCACCCCGGCAGGATGGCCGAGGCGGGACAGCACGGCCTGGAGCTGGAGCCCACGGCGGAGGACCTGCTGGAGGCCCTGGACCGGGAAGCCGAGGAGGAGGGGGAGTGAAGGCGGAGCAGGTCATCGACGGCATCCCCGTGAACCCCGTGCTGCCCAAGGGCTTCGACGGCACCCCCAACGAGGTCCGGCCCGCCAGCCACCTCCGGTGGTGGGACGTGCCCTACGTGCGCATCTACCCGTGCCCCTACGCGGAGGGGAGCGAGTACCTAGCGAAGTGGCTGGAAGCCTGGCCCTCCGGGACCCGGTTCGACACCTACTGCCTGGACGGCGGAGCCTGGGACCGGCCCACGGCCTGGGGTAAGTTCGGCACCCTGGACGAGGCCGTCGCCTGCGCCAAGACCGGCCCGGCGTGGCGCACCTGACACCAGGACAGGACAGATCGGACTCGGGGCGGCTACCCTGAAGGGGTGCCTCCCTATCTCAACGTCTTTCCTTTAGCTGCTGTCCCTGGCTGCCGGTACCCGAACGGTCGCCGGTCTCCGCGCAGCAGGAAAGTCGCGTCAGGGGGTCTCCGGGGCTACACTGGAGCATCGGTCTTTGAAAAGCGTTGCGGTACAAGGGATTCAGCGCCCTGCGGGTGGGAATGGCGTTGGGGTGCTGCGTTGCCGCAAACAGACGATGTCTTAAGTAGGGCGGCGACTCAGGATCAAATCAATAGGATTAATGGGTTAATCAATTCTGGTGATGCAATGCGCGCAATTTATTCCGCATTGGCTGATTGGGGAATTGATACTAGTAATGTAAAATACATTAATTTTGACCCCAATTGTTCAGATTATGCAAATACAACCAAAGACGGAGTCGTTACTATTGGCCCAGCAGCATTGGGGGATGCTGGACTCCTTGGGACTACACTGGCTCATGAAATTGAAGTCCATTTAAATATCCAGGCTGCTGGTGGAACTTGGTATTCGAGTTCTACGGGGCGCAACCTTAATGAGGTTCAAGCCTGGGATTATGAGTTGGGCAATACCGGAAGATTTGGTTTAACCTCGGATCAAATTTCCGAAATTTGGCAAGCGCGGACTGATTACTTCAATCAATTAAACACGTACTATCAACAACGGGTAAATGCTGGAAACTATACAATGGGTTTCGGTTCCGATTTTTGGTATTGGGTGAGGGGACAATGAAACAGGTTAAGACGGTGTCATTTCCGAAGTGGGCAAATGCAATGCTCACATGTATCTTCTTGTATTTTCCTTTGTGCGCTTTTTCAGGAAAGGCGGTGGGCTCAATGGGCGATAATAAATTGTCATTTGAATTGAAGCCAGACAAAAAAGAATATCGGTTAGGAGAGAAGATCTATGTTGATTTAATATTAAAGAATATAGGCAATTCACCAATGTGTATTAACTCAAGGATGGTGATTAATCATATTAGTGCGCCATCTCAGTATCGAGAAATCGAGTTGTTCATGGAAAAGAAAGGAGGCAATCGGCTTGATTTTGATTGTAAGGTTAATACTCGTAGAGCAACCGCAAAAGATTATAAGGTTATTCAACCCGGAGAATCTATTGTTAGAAAATATGATATAACAAATTGTTTTCAAATTAATAAAAAGGGTGAATACTCGATTAAGGCTAGTTTTCAAGATGGGACAAAAGCCATCGATCGCCTAAGTGGTGTTCCGATTTTCCTTGAAAAGATTGAATCAAAATGGGTGAGTTTTGCCTTGGAATAGTTTCATAGCCGCAAACAAATGCTCCAGCGCCGGGTTCGAATGGTTCCGGAGGAAGTGGCGGGAATGGGACAACGCAGGTTGTTTTCACCCTGAATATCTCTTTCATTGGTAGCGATGGGAGCCCCGTTTCTCCGTCACTTATGATCGGTCTGGTCCAAGCTGCTGAAGCATGTTGGACGGGCACATTTGGTAATTATTCGACCACAGCTAACTTTGAGAACCCAGCAGGTCAAGCTGTTTTGGTTACTGTTAATGATGGGTGTGGAATTTCTAATACCAGCGGCGTAGGTGGAAATTCAGTTACGCTGTATGTCAGTGAATATATGGGAAATGACGGATCAATAATACCCTATAATAGTAGCACTTTAAATCAAACATTCTCCCATGAGATAGGTCATGTCCTTGGGGCAACTGACCAATATGTTGGAGCTGGCACTACCTCGCAGCCAAATAACATCATGGGCTCGGTTGGTGCCTCTGCTACGCCACAAGGGTCAACAATTCAGCAGATTCTGATCTATAACGGAGCGACCCCATGAAGCTTACCGCAGCTATTACTGGAATCATGATCGTGGCTAGAGGGGGATGCATGATACTATCTGGGAACCCGTCGGGAACCGAGCGCATTATCGCGCACTACTCACTTGTCGTGCCAGACGGCTACACCATGAAAGATGTTTCGCCTCCAAGAATGGATTTCTCTATCTTTGAGATAAAAAACAACAAGGTGAATGCGCATAGTCTCAAGCTATACCTTGGGAATAGCCCAAATTTCCCAGCATATACTTGGAACGTAAACGAGAAGAAAGGTGTGAGAGGCGATTGTGTTTATGAATACTACCCTTATGACCATCTAGCGGAGCGTTTGGAAGGTTTAATGTATTTTAAAAACCTTACATATAGACAGAATTCCTCTACCCCCTTTTCTCGAATCCACTACTTCACAGATGGGAAAGTGAGCCCGGAAGAAGCTAGGGTTTTCGAAAAGATCATCGACTCCATTAAGGTTGTTAAACGAGATTTGAACTGAACACCAGCGCTTCCCCGCGCAGCCGTGCGTTCCCCAGAGAATGTCAACCAACATGGTCAACAATGTGCTGACCAGCGCATGATCGCTCTACCTGGAATGTCGTTCAAGAATCCCCCGTTCCCGCCATGGCTGCGCTGAAACCCCGTGGTGCATGGTTCGCCCGCGCATTCATGTGTGTGACCATGTGCGTATCGATGATGAAAAGCCCCCCGGTGCCCCGTGGGCGATGCCGTTCATGGCAATCACTCTGCCCAGGGCAAGCCTCGCCTGAAGCAAGCCAAGAGCCGCTGCCAGCCTGCATCCGCAGGTATGTCGAAGCGCCATCACGAAGGGTATTGGAGCCGGGGACCGGGCAGTGAACTTTTCGGGTTGCTTGTATATAAGGGTGTCCAGGGAATGGGTTCCGAGCGCCTGGTCAGAACCCCATCCCCCTTCCATCAAGCATCCGAGCGCAGCATTCGCGTAGCCGTGGCGGCGGCTATTGGATCAAGCCAGAACCCATCATCACCCATGCTCACCCCTATCCAGATGATGACCCTTCACGCGACCCAATCTGTTCTGACGGTCAGTTCCTCCGCCGTGGGCAGCCGCAAGCCCACCCAGTAGCCCTTTCCGTCCGAGTAGTGTTTGGTCAACCCAGTGACGGCTTTCACGGCCAAGCTGCTGGCCACGGTTGCTTCGAAATCCCGACACAACCGCCGGTAACGGCCGAGCCATGCGAAGGTCCTTTCCACCACCCAGCGATTGTGCAGGACCTGGAAGGCGGGGACTGTCACTACGGGCTGTTCCCCATCCGTGGCCCACAACCACTGGATGCCCTCCCATGGGCGCCTGGTTATTTCAAGCGCGACGCTGGCTTCTCGGCAGACCTTGTCGACGCGGTCATAGGCGAACCCGCTATCGCCCCAAATCAAGGCAGGCGGGAATCTCGCTTCTTGGCCTGGGCTGGGCAATGACCAGAGGTCCGCCATCCCGCTCCTGCACGGAGGCAGCCTGGATTTGAATGGCAACTGGGAGGCCGAGCGTGTCGACTACGAGGAACCTCTTCCTGCCTTTGACCTTCTTGCCCGCGTCAAGGGCTGACCTGAGCAAAATCCACTCAGCCAATGGGACCAGCAGGCGCCTCAGCCGCCTCCAGCCGGCTGAACCTGGTACACTTCCCCCCACTTAGCCGAGGCGGGAGGCGGGTATGGTACTAGTTCGGACGAGCATCACCACGGCGTGCGCCGTGATTAGCTTACTGTCCCCAGGGGCCGCCCAGCCCCTCAGGCCTAGGATAGTGCCCGCGCCCCTGGAGCCCGCCGCCGACCAGGTGCGGGCCTTCGAGCTCGCCGCCTCCGGCGTCCAGATCTACGAATGCCGGGCCCGCAAGGACGACCCCGCCCGGTTTGAGTGGAGTTTCAAGGCGCCGGAAGCCGACCTGTTCGACTCCACCGGCACGAAGGTCGGCAGCCATTATGCCGGCCCCACCTGGGAGGGCCTCGACGGCAGCATGGTCGTCGGCGAAGTGAAAGCCAAGGACACCACCCAATCGGCGGGTTCCATCCCCTGGCTGCTGCTGGCCGCCCGATCGGGTTCGGGGGAGGGCCGGTTCAGCCGGATCACGAGCATCCAGCGTCTGGACACCTCCGGCGGGGCCGCCCCCGCCCAGGCCCCCACCCCGGCCCAGGCCGGGCAGGAAATCCGGGTACCCTACAAGGCCACCTACGTCTTCTTCGTCTCCCGGCCTTGAACGCGACGGCCGCCGGAACCCGGGAATGCCAGGAATGTCCGAGACCGCGCCCAGCCCCCTGCCCACGGGCTACTACCTGCAGAATTTCCAGACCGTCCTCGAGGACGTCGCCGCCCGCTACGGGGATCTGCTCCTGCCGTCCGAACGCGAGCGGCTCGAGCGGTTCCTGCGACTTCCCGAAGGCGCCCGGCTGCTTTACGTCCGGATGCTCACGCGCCAGGGGCCCTGGTTCCGCACCGACCGCCTCCATTATCCGGAAATCCCGGATGGGCCCGCCGCCGTGGCCGCCCTCCTCGAGCAGGGGTTCTGCCTGGATGGCGAACACGCGGTTCCGGCCGACCGGATCGCCCTCCTGAAAAAGGAGGAGATCATGGCAGCCCTGTCCGCCCTCGCCGAGCCCCACACCCGCGGCCTGCACCGGGAGGCGCTGGCCCAGCTCCTGGCCGGGTATCCTGGGGCGCCCCGGCTCCTGTCGGCATGGCCGGTGGTTTCTCCCACGGGCCTCCCGTGGGTCCGGCTGATTTTTTTCCTTTTCTTCGGAAACGGGGATCGGGACCTCACCGATTTCGTCCTGGCCGACCTGGGCCAGGTCCGCTACGAGGACTACCCGGTCGACCCCGCCGGGCGCCTGTTCCGGACCCGCCAGGATGTGGACTTCCTCCTGGCCCTGGAGGACCTTCGCGAGACCTTCGAGGCCGGCCAGGACCTGGAGGGCGTCACCGCCCTGCTGCGGCGGATGGAGCCCAACCCCGGCGTCCGCCAGCAGCGGCGCTTCCACCGGCTGCTCAATGAGGTGGGCCGGGCCTGGGAGCGCCGACGGGAACCCGTTGAGGCCCTGGCCTGCTACGCGCTCTCCGAGCGCCCCCCTGCGCGGGAACGCACCACCCGGATCCTGGCGGCCCAGGCGCGCTTCCCCGAAGCGTCGGCCCTCGCCGCCGAGATCGCCGCCGAACCCCGGGATGTGGGGGAGGCCCGGTTCGCCCGGAAGTTCCTCAGGCGCCTGGCCGGCCGGGATGCCCTGGCCGCCGCGTGGTGCGCCCTCCAGCCGGAGCCCGGGCCGGTGCCCGAGTCGAGGCTCACCCTGCCCCGGCACCCGTCGGCCTCGGTGGAGGCCGCGGCCCTGGAGGCGGCGCGGCAGCAGGGCTGGGAGGGCTTCTTCACCGAGAACACCCTGTGGAACGCCCTGTTCGGACTGGCCTTCTGGGACGAGCTGTTCGCGCCGGTGCCCGGGGCCTTCCAGCACCGCCTGCAGTCCGCCCCCGCGGATCTCGGCAGCCCGGAGTTCCACGCACGGCGCAGCGCGGCCATCAGGGCCCGACTGGAGCGGCTGGCGGCCCCCGGCGCCCTGCCGCGGGACCTGCTGGCCACGGCCGGGAGGAAACGGGGCATCGCCAACGCCTTCGTGAACTGGCGGGCCCTGCCGCCCGCGTGCCTCGAGGCGGCCCTGGACTGCCTGCCCGCCTCGGCGATCCTCGCGGTCCTGCGCACCATGGCTCCCAACCCGACGGCCTTCCGCAGCGGGTTCCCGGATCTGTTCCTGTACCGGCGGGAGACGCGCCAGAGCGCGCTGTGGGAAGTGAAGGGCCCCGGGGACGCCCTCCGGCCCGAGCAGGAGCGATGGCTGCTCATTTTCGGCCAGGAGGGCGTCGAGGCCCGGGTCGTCTGGGTAAAATACGCCTCCTAGTTGAGTGACTTTCCGGATCTTCCGGCCACCCGGCGCCGACGCGGGGCCGACTTCCCTGGACACACCCCTTGCCCTCCACGCCCGTGCTCACCCTCCTGGCCCTGGTGGCCTTCGCCGCCAACTCCCTGCTCTGCAGGGCCGCCCTGGGCCACACGGCGCTCGATCCCGCCACCTTCACCTCGCTCCGGCTCCTGGCGGGGGCCCTGGCCACCGGGGCCATCCTGCGGGCGCGCCACGGGGCTCCGCGGGCCGGAAGCTGGGGCTCGGCCCTGGCCCTGTTCGCCTATGCCGCGGGGTTCTCCTTCGCCTACCTGGCCCTGCCGGCCGGCACGGGGGCGCTGCTGCTCTTCCTCGCGGTGCAGGCGACCATGGTCCTCGGCGGCCTCTGGCGCGGGGTGCGGCTGGGCGCGGGGCAGAAGCTGGGCCTGGCCCTGGCCGTGGCCGGCCTGGCCATCCTCCTGCGCCCGGGGCTGGCCGCGCCCCCCTGGCCCGCCGCCACCCTCATGCTCGGCGCGGGCGCGGCCTGGGGCATCTATTGCCTCCGGGGCATGGGCTCCACCGATCCGGGGGCGGCCACCGCCGACAACTTCCTGCGGGCCGTGCCCCTGGCGCTGCTGTTGAGCCTGGCCAGCGTCGGCCGCATGCGGCTGGACGCCGCCGGCTGCGGCTACGCCATCCTGTCCGGCGCCCTGGCTTCGGGGCTGGGCTACGCCCTCTGGTACCATGCGATCAAGGGCCTCGGCAGCACCCGCGCGGCCGCGGTGCAGCTCGCCGTGCCGGTGCTGACCGCCCTGGCCGGGGTGGTCCTGCTGGGCGAAGCCCTGACCCTGCGGATGGGGCTGGCCTCCCTGGCCATCCTGGGGGGGATCGGGCTGGTCGTGGGCATCCGGTCCCGGGCTAGCGCAGCTTGAGCGAGCTGAGCGCCAGCATGGAGCAGACGATGGCGGTGATCCACAGGCGGATCACGACCTTGGTCTCCTTCAGTCCGCCCAGTTCCATGTGATGGTGGAACGGCGCCATCCGGAAGATGCGCTTGCCGCCGCGCAGCTTGAAGCTGCCGACCTGGAGGATCACGCTGACCGCCTCGAGCACGAACAGGCCGCCGGCGATGACCAGCAGGAGCTCCTGCTTGATCATGATCGCGGCGGTGCCCAGGGCCCCGCCCAGGGCCAGGGAGCCGGTGTCGCCCATGAACACTTCCGCGGGATGGGCGTTGTACCACAGGAAGCCCAGGGCGGCGCCGGCCATGGCGCCCAGGAACACCGCCAGTTCGCCGCCGCCGGGTACGTGCGGGACCATCAGGTAGCCGGCGATCTTGGCGTGGCCGGCCACGTAGGCGAGGATGGCGAAGGTGGTGGCGACGATCAGGGTGCCGCCGGTGGCCAGGCCGTCCAGGCCGTCGGTGAGGTTCACGGCGTTGCTGGTGCCCACCACCACCAGCCAGATCCAGGGCACCAGGAAGATCCCGACGTCCGGCCGGAACTTCTTGAAGAACGGCACCGACAGCTGGCTGGTCTGGAGTCCGCGCAGGTTGAAGTGGAGGATCAGCCAGGACACCAGCAGGGTGATCAGGGTCAGCAGCGCCATCTTCTGCCAGCTGCGCAGGCCCAGGTTCTGCTTGCGCAGCAGCTTCTTGGCGTCGTCGAAGGCGCCGACCGCGCAGAACCCCACCAGCGACACCAGGGCCACCCAGATGACCCCGCTGCGCAGCTCGCACCAGAGGAGGGTGGAGACCAGGATGGTGCCGACGATCAGGAGGCCGCCCATGGTTGGGGTGCCGGCCTTGGCCTGGTGGCTGTCCGGGCTGTCGGAGAGGATGAACTGGCCCAGCTTGAGCCGGGTCAGGGTGCGGATGACCCAGGGCCCGAAGATGAGCGACAGGATCATGGCCGTGGCCGCGGCCATGGCCGCCCGGAAGGTGATGTAGCGGAATACGGACAGGCCCGGAAGGGCGTCACGATAGGGGAAGAGCAGCCAGGGGATCATGGTGTTCCAGGGTTGGTGGGGTTGGGGAAATGCGCGAGCAGCCATTCCACGGCCCGTTCGGTCCGCCAGAAACGGCTGCCCTTGACCAGGATCCGGGCGCCCTGCGGCAGGGCGGAGAGGCCGTCGGGAGCGTCCCGCATGGCCTCGAAATCGTCGTAGGCCGAGGCTCCCGGGCCGAAGCCCGCGGCCAGGGCGGCGGCCTGGTCCCCGTAGACCAGCACCCGGGACAGGCCCAGGGCCCGCAGCCCGCACCCGGTGTCCCGGTGCACGGCGGCGGCGCCGGCGCCCAGTTCCCGCATGCAGCCCAGCACCGCCACCGGTTCGCCCCCGTCCAGGGTCAGCAGGGCCTGGGCGCAGGCCAGGATGGATTCCTGGATGGCGTTGTAGCTCTCGTCCAGCAGCCAGCCCCCGGCCGCCAGCGGGTGCAGCCGGCCGCGGCCGGGCCCGGCGTCCACGCCGCCCATGCCTTCGGCCACGGCCGCAGGCGCGTACCCGGCCAGGAGCGCCAGGGCCCCGGCCAGGGCGGCGTTGCGCACGTGGTGTTCGCCGCGCAAGGCCAGCCGGACCGGCTCCAGGCCGCCGGGATGGCGCAGCAGGAAGCGTTCGCCCAGGAGGCCCAGGCCCTCGGCCTCCTCCCAGCCGTAGGCGGCTCCCGGCCCCACCGGCACGGCCCGGGCCCGGGCCCAGGGCTGCAGGGCCACCCAGCGGCACCAGGGATCGTCGGCGAGGTGGACCCAGAGCCCTCCGGGCCGCAATCCCTCCACCAGTTCGCCCTTGGCCCGGGCGATGCCCTCCAGGCCGTCGACGAAGTTCTCCAGGTGCACCTGGCCGATGTTGGTGACGAGGCCCAGGTCGGGCGGGGCGATCTCGGTGAGCCGGCGGATCTCCCCGGGGGTGCTCATGCCCATCTCCAGGACCGCCGCCCGGAGGCCGTCCGGCAGGGTCGCCAGGGCCTCGGGCAGGCCCAGGGTGTTGTTGCGGTTGCCCGGGGTCTTCCAGGCGCCGGTGGCGGCGGCCAGGAGTTCCTTGGTGCTGGTCTTGCCGACCGAGCCGGTGACGGCGAACACCGTGCCCGGGCGGCACGCCTCCAGCCGGGCCTGGCCCCAGCGCTGCAGCGCGGCCAGGGTGTCCGGGACGATCACCTGGGGCACCGCGAGGGGCAGTTCGTGGTCGACCAGCAGCGCGCCGGCCCCGGCGGCGACCGCCTGGGCCGCGAAGTCGTGGCCGTCCCGGGCGCCCCGGATGGCCACGAAGCAGCTGCCGGGAACCAGGGTCCGGGTGTCCATGGACAGGGCCGCGGGGATCCCGCCGCCGTCGCCCGCGAGGGTTCCGCCCACGGCCCGGCAGGCTTCATCCAGGCTCCAGGGGCCGATCATCGGACCACCGCCCAGGGCCGGGCCACGGGTTGGCCGCGCAGCACGGCCTCGACGGCGGCGCGGTCGCTGTAGGGGTGCTTGACCCCCTGGACGTCCTGGTAGGGCTCGTGCCCCTTGCCGGCCAGCAGCAGCAGGTCCCCGGGGCGGCAGTCGGCCAGCGCCTGGGCCACCGCCAGGGCCCGGTCCGGCTGCCGGTGGTAGCGGTCCGGATCCGCGAGCAGCTCGGCCGGCAGGCCCGCGGCGGCGTCGTCCAGGATCCGCTCGGGATCCTCGGTGCGGGTGTTGTCGGAGGTGTGCCAGAGCACGTCGGCCTGGCCGGCCACGGCCCGGGCCATGATCGGGCGCTTGCCCCGGTCGCGGTCGCCGCCGCAGCCGAACAGCACGTGCAGCCGGCCCCCGGCGGGCAGCAGCCGGCGCCCCTCGGCCAGCAGCTTGTCCAGGGCGTCGGGGGTGTGGGCGTAGTCCACCATCACCCCGAAGGCCTGGCCGCAGTCGACCCGGTCCAGCCGCCCGGGGGCGCCGGTGATCCCCGCCACGGCCGGCAGGATGGCGTCCAGGGCGAACCCGGCCTCGGCCACCGCCGCCAGCGCGGCCAGCAGGTTGTAGGCGTTGAACCGGCCCAGCAGCGGGCTGGCCACCACCCAGGCCCCGGCCGGGGTGACCAGCCGGAACCAGGTGCCGGTGGGGCTCAGCACCAGGTCCTCGGCCCGGTACGGGGCCTCGGCCTCGAGGGCGTAGCCGAGCATCCCGGGCCGGGCCAGGAGGCGGCGGCCGTAGGCGTCGTCGGCGTTGGCGAGGCCCACCCGGCACTGGTCGAAGAGCCGGGCCTTGGCCTGGAAGTAGGTCTCCATGTCGCCGTGGAAATCCAGGTGGTCCTGGGTCAGGTTGCTGAACAGGCCGACCCGGAACCGGGCGCCCGCCACCCGCTCGAGCATCAGGCTGTGGCTGGAGACCTCCACCGCCGAGACCGCGTCGCCGGCGGTCACGGAGCGCCGCAGCCAGCGGTAGAAGGCCGGGCTTTCGGGGGTGGTGCGGACCGCGGCCTCCTCCCGGTCGCCGGCGGCGTTGCTGACCGTGCCGATCACCCCGCAGCCCAGCCCGGCGCCGCGCAGGAGCTGGCGGATGAGGGTGGTGGTGGTGGTCTTGCCGTTGGTGCCGGTGACGCCGATGAGGGCCAGGGCCAGGTCCGGTTCGCCGTACAGGCGCCGGGCCAGGAGGGCCATGGTGTGCCGGCCCCGGCCCAGGCGGGCGAAGGACACCGGGACCTCGAGGTCGCGGTCGGCCAGGATGGCCGGAGCGCCCTGGGCCAGGGCGGCGGCGACGTAGTCGGCGCCATCCCTGTGCTCGCCCCTCAGGGCGGCGAAGGCGCAGCCGGGCCCGGCCTCGCGGCTGTCGCAGGTGAGGTCGGCCACCTCGGCATCCGGGCCCCTGATCCCTTCGACCTCCTGGCCGCGCATCCAATCGGAGAATCTCATGGGCCCCTCAGCTTGATCTTCACCGCCCCGCCCGGTTCCAGGGGCGCGCCCGCCGCGGGTTCCTGGTCGACCACCCGGAAGGCCCGCGCCTGGCCGTCGCCGAGGCCCTCGACCCGGGGGGCCCCGCCGGCCAGGACCACCCGGTGGATCGCCGATTTCAGGGGCAGGCCCTTGAGGTCGGGGACCTTTCCCAGCTCGATGTGGATCACCGCCTCGTCGTTCTCGCTCACCGGCCAGTCCCGCAGGCCCAGCTTCAGGTCGGCCTCCTGGCCGTTGTCGGGCAGGGACATGCGGTAGCGCATCACGGCGTCGCCGATCTTCTTGAACAGGGGCGCGGCCACGTCGCCGCCGGTGGTGTCCCCGCCGGGATCGTCAAGCATGAACAGCATGCCGTACTGGGGCTTGTCGGCCGGGAAGAAGCCCATGAAGGAGGCGAAGTGGCGCCTCGGGTCATACTTCCCGTTGATGATCTTGCGGGCGGTGCCGGTCTTGCCGAACGCCTCGACGTTGCCGTCGAGCTTGGCCAGCTTGCCGGTGCCGTTGGTGATGACGCCCTTGAGGGCCTCGCGCATGAGCGCCGAGGTCTCCTCGCTGATCACCTGTTCCTTCACGTGCGGCTTGAACTCCTGGAGCATGACCCCCTGGTCGTTGAAGATCTTCTGCACCAGGTACGGCTGCAGGAGCCTGCCGCCGTTGGCCAGCACGCATCCGCCCATGAGGATCTGCAGGGGCGACACCGACAGGCCGTAGCCGTAGGACATGGTCAGCTGGGAGGTGCGGCTCCAGCGGTCGGGGGCCTGGAGCCGGCCGCCGGTCTCGCCGGGGAAGTTCAGGCCGGTCGGCTCGCCGAAGCCGAACTTGCGCAGGTACTGGTAGTGCACGGCCGGATCCAGGCGCAGGCCGATCTTGGCGGCGCCGATGTTGGAGCTCTGCCACAGCACCTCCTCGAAGGTCAGGCTGCCGTGGCGGTGGGTGTCGGTGACCACCGCGTCGGCGTATTTCCAGCGCCCCATCTCGCAGTAGATCGGTTCGCCCAGGTGGACCTTGCGCTCTTCCAGGGCGATGGCGGCGGTGAAGATCTTCATGGTCGAGCCGGGCTCGTAGCTGTCCTCCACGGGGTGCACCTTGCGGGCCGCCCTCTGGCGCTCCATCTCGCGCTTGTAGTCCTCCTTGTCGGCGGCCGTCCATTCGGACTCGCTGCGGTTCATGAACCGCGCCGGCATGATGTGGTTGGGGTCGAAGGTGGGGGTGCCGGCCATGGCCAGGATCTCGCCGGTCATGGGGTCCACCACCACCGCGTAGGCGGTGGCCGGATGGCTGCGCTTGACCCCCTCCTCCAGGGCGTCCTCGACGATGTGCTGGATGGTGGAATCGATGGTGAGCTGCAGGGTGGAGCCGTTGACCGGAACCTTGGCGTAGTTTTCCTGGAGGATCAGCAGGCGGCCCTTGGCGTCCCGGGGGGCGATCAGCTCTCCCGGCTTGCCGGCCAGCTGCTCGTCGAAGGTACGTTCGATGCCCAGCTGGCCGGCCCCGTCGATGTTGATGAAGCCGACGATCTGACAGGCGAGGCTGCCCCGGGGATAGTGGCGCTTGCTCTCGGCCAGGAAATCCACCCCATCCAGCTTGAGGGCGCGAATGCTGGCGGCCTTGCCGGCCGGCAGCTGCCGCTCGATCCACACGAAAGGCTTGTGCCGCAGCAGCTTCTCGAGCACCGAGGCCCGGGACAGCTCCAGGATCGGCGCCAGCTGGGCGGCGACCTTCTGGGCGGCGGCCTTGTCCGGGTCGCCCCAGTTGCGCTCGCTGTCGCCCTTGCCGGCCCGGAAATCCGGGTAGAAGGCCGGGGGCGTGGCGAACAGGCTCTCGACCTTGAGGGAGATGGCCAGGGAGCCGCCGCGCCGGTCGCGCAGCTCGCCCCGGATCGGCTGGATCGGCACTACCGTCGTGTGCTGGCGCTCGGCCCGGAGCCGGTAGTAGCGGTGCTCCCAGACCTGCAGCCAGAACAGCCGGAGCAGGATCATCAGCGTCCAGAGCAGCACCCCCCCCAGCACCCAGGGCAGCCGGGCCGTGACCAGATCCTGCGCCTCCGGCCGCCCCAGGAGCCGCCGGGGCGCTGGGGAGCCGCTGAATATGCTACCGATCGCCAATGAGAACCACTTTCACGCCCTTATGGGCTGAGGTAAATCCTATCAGGAGCGCGTCTCCCTGTCCGCGATCCGCCCCGGCCGGATCTTTCTGGCCCAACCCGTCCTTCCCTGCCGGTGGCGTCCGGGTTTTTCCCTTCATCCCGTGGATTGGCGCCGACCCACGGGACGAAGGGAAAAAGCCCGGAGCCACCGGCAGGGAATGCCGGAACGGGACGAGACCCTGGATCCGATCAGAGACCGAGCGGGGTGGGCGGGAGCAGCTTGGCCAGGCGCTGGTCGTCGCGGGTGAAGACCTTGGGGACCAGGTGGCTCTGTTTGCGGGGCAGCAGGCCGGTCTGGGTGGCGAAGGCCTGGACCTCCTCGTCGCGCTGGTAGCGGGAGCGCTCCAGCAGCAGGGCCCGGTGGGTCTCCTCCTCCTGGTGGATCTTCTCCCGGATGGCGCTCATCTCGTAGCTGAACCGGGTGTGCTGGATCTTCAGATAGGCCATGGACGCCAGCGGCAGGGCCAGGGCGAACACGAGCAGCAGCATGCGCAGCACCCCCTCGCCTTCGACCTGGCGGGCGGCGTGGTGGATGACGGGACGTTGGACGTAGCGTACGTTCATCACAGTGTCCTCGGGGAATCTGAAGAAGAGAGGCGCTCCCCGATCCGCAGCCGGGCGGAACGGGAGGGCGGGTTGCTGGCGCATTCGGCTTCGCCCGGCTTGAGGCCGCCGGGGTGGATGAGCTTGATCAGGCGGGGCAGGACCACCGGGGAGGTGCGTCCGGGACCGTCGTAGACCCCTGCCAGGCGGCGCAGGGTCTGCTTGGCGATGCGGTCCTCGAGGCTGTGGAAGGAGATCACGCCGAGGCGGCCGCCGGGCTTGAGATTGGCCACGGCCTTCTCCAGAGTGGCGGCGAGCCGGCCCAGTTCGCCATTGACGGCGATGCGGATGGCCTGGAAGGTCCGGGTGGCCGGATCGATCTGCTTCTTCTTCCGGGCCGCATCCCTGGGCAGCACCTTGTAGATGGCGGTGGCCAGGTCGAAGGTGGAGTGCAGGCGGCCCTCCTGGAAGAACCGGAGGATGCTGCGGGCGATGGGGCGTGAGGCGCGCTCTTCGCCGAACTGGTAGAGGGCGTCGGCCAGGGTCTCCTCGGTCTGTTCGGCCAGCCACTGCAGGGCGGTCTCCCCGGATTCCGGGTCCATGCGCATGTCCAGGGGTCCCTCGGCCATGAAGCTGAAGCCGCGCGCGGGATCCTTGAGCTGCAGGCTGGAGACCCCCAGGTCCAGGAGGATGGCGTCCAGGCCCTCGGGGGCCTGCAGGTGCATCCAGGCCTGGAAGGCGGGGTGCTCCCAGACGTCCTCGTAGGTGCCGGCCAGGATGGTGATCCGGGCGTCGGCGCCCAGCCGGGCCTTGGCGCGGGCCCGGGCCTCGGGATCCCGGTCCACGCCCAGGTAGCGGGTCTCGGCGTCGCTGCGGGCCAGCAGGGCCTCGGCATGGCCGCCCAGCCCCAGGGTCAGGTCCAGGACCCGGCCGGCCGCGGGCACCGGCAGGTTGGCCAGCACTTCGTCCAGGAGGACCGGCACGTGGAGGGTCGCGGCGGCCACGTCAGATCCCCAGTTCCGACAGGACCGCCAGGTCCTCGGTGGTCAGGGGCTCGGCCTGGATCCGGCCCTCGAAGGCGCCGCGGTTCCAGATGGCCAGATGGTCCATCTGGCCGAGGATCGCCACTTCGCCCATGAGCGAGGCGGCCTCCCGGAGGATCGGAGGGATGACGAACCGGCCCTGGGCGTCGGGCTCCACTTCCGATCCGTAGTAGGCGGTCACTTCCAGGAACCGGCGCTTGGCCGGGTTGGTGCCGGGCACCCCCGCCAGCCGGGCCTCGATGGCCTCCCACACGGGCATGGGATAGAGCCGGGCGCCCTTGCCGTCCAGGGACGTCAGGTAATGGCGCATGCCCCCCCGGCCTTCGCTGCTGGCGAAGACTTCGAGGTCGGCCTTGAAGGTGGTGGGCAGCTTGAGCCGCCCCTTTTCATCCACCGTAGCCGGGGCATTGCCGCGGAGTCGCAGCACGGGTGTCGCCTTTCAAGAGAATTGCCAAGATCCGACCGAACAGGTTCGAATTACCACTTAATGCCAATTCGATCCATTTTTGTCCACTGAGTTCCACTTCCAAGTGTAGAAATGGTTCGTAACGCAACAAGCCGGAAGTAAAACGAAAGATTGGGCAAAAGAAGGCGATTTAACGCGGTTTTTGCCCCGGGCGCCCCATAAATCCGTGACAATGGCTCAAATGAAAGGAGATGGAGCGCCATGACGGAATCGCCCGGGAACCTGTCCCGGCGGATACGGACGCCCTGGGCCGCCTGGACCTTGGCCCTGGCCGGAGGCATCCTCGCCGCCAGCGATATCGAACCGGTGTTCCGCACCCTGGGCGCCCTGGCCGTCGGGGCGGGAGCCTTCCTCCTGATTCGCGGGGCCCGCCGGCAGCGGGCCTTGGTCGAGCGGCTGCTTGCCGCCATCCCGCTGGACGACAAGGGCGAGGGCCTGTTCCGGGCCCTGCCCCGGGCCTGGTCCGCCCTGACCGAGGAGAACCGCCGGCTGCGCACCGAAGTGGCGGCCGAGGACCAGACCCGCCGGCACATCCTGGCAAATCTCAAGACCGGCGTGGTGCTCCTGGGCCAGGATCGGCAGATACGCCTATTCAACCCGGCGGCCAAGCTGATCCTGGGGACCTCGAGCGCCCTGGGCGAAGGCGAGGCCCTGGTGGCGGCCTTCCGGGAGCCCGAGAGCCTGCGCAACCTGGGCGAGGCCTTCGCCGGCGGCTTCACCGAATGGACCCTCAAGCGCAATCCCCGGACCATCCGCCTGCGGGCCGTGCCGTTCCCGGCCCCGGCCGCGGAGGCCGGGCCCTGGGTGCTGATGACCCTGGACGACGTCACCCACCACGAGGCCCTGGAGACCACCCGGCAGAAGTTCATCGCCAACGCCAGCCACGAGCTCAAGACCCCGGTGACCGGGATCCGGGTGGCGGTGGAGAACCTGGTGGACGGCGCCCTGGTGCTGCCGGAAGGCGAGCTGAGCCTGAAGATCATCCTGCGCGCCCTGGACCGGATGGTGATGCTGCTGGACGACATCTCCGAGCTGAGCCGGATCGAGACCGGCGCCCTGCGGCTCGAGCCCAAATCCCTGGTGGTCGGGCCGTTCCTTGCCGAGTTCCTGGACAGCGTGGCGCCCCTGGCCCGGGCCCGGCGGGTGGCGGTGGTCCCGGTGCTGGCGCCGGAGCTGGCCGGACAGGCCTTCCAGGCCGACCCCATGCGCCTCGGGCAGCTCCTGGAGAACCTGGTGTCCAACGCCATCAAGTTCGGTCCGGAGAATGGCGAGGTGCGGGTCGGGGTCGAGCTGGCCGACGGCTGGCTGGCCTGGAGTGTGAGCGACCAGGGACCGGGGATCAGCGGCCCGGACAGCCTGCGGATCTTCGAGCGGTTCTTCCGGGCCCCCGCCACCCGGGGCGTGCCCGGCACCGGCCTGGGATTGGCCATCGTCAAGCACCTGGCGGTGCTCATGGGCGGCACGGTGGAGCTGCGCACCGCCCCGGGCCAGGGCGCCACATTCATCTTCCGCCTGCCCCCCGCCGAAGCGAAAATGAAGACCCCGTCCTGAGGTGACCTTGCCCCGACCCGCCATGACCCCCGCCCCCGGCAGCCGCATCGTCCAATACGTCGGGGACCGGGTCCGCTTCACCATCCAGGGGGGCGAGAAGGCGTTCCTGCGCACCAACCTCACCCGCGGCGGCCAGGCCAGGAGGGAGGTGATCGCCCTGTCGGGCGCGGTCACCAGCGAACCCCGGACCTTCGCTGGCGCCTCCTGGCGGGACATCCCCCTGCGGCCGGTGGACGGCGGCTGGGAGCTGGACCTGGCGCTGACCGAGGTCGGCTACTTCCGGGCCAAGGCCTACACCCTGGACGCCCGCGGCGAACAGGACTGGCCCGAGGGCGGCGACGTGGGCATCTCGGTGCACCCGGATCTGCTGCGCACCGGCAACACCATCTACTGCGCCTTCCCGCGCATGTTCGGCCCGAGCCGGACCGGCCGGAGCACCCGCGAGCCGCGCCTGGACGAGCAGCTCAACGGCCTGGACCAGCGCGGCTTCACGGTCATCCCGCCGTCGGGCAAGCTGCGCGAATTGACCGCCTGCGTGCCGCACATCCTGGAGACCCTGGGCTGCCGGATCCTGCACCTGCTGCCCCTGGGCCCCACCCCGACCACCTTCGCCCGGTTCGGCCGGTTCGGCAGCCCCTACGCCCAGCAGGACCTCACCGCCATCGACCCGGCCCTGGTCGAGTTCGACGAGCGCACCACCGGGGTGGAGCAGTTCCAGGAACTGGCCCACGCCGTCCACCTGCGGGCCGGGCTGGTGTTCCTGGACATCGTGGTGAACCACACCGGCTGGGGCTCGCGGCTCATGGAAGGCCGGCCCGAATGGTTCCACCGGAACCCGGACGGGACCTTCCACAGCCCCGGGGCCTGGGGCAACACCTGGGGCGACCTGGTGGAACTGGACAACCACCAGCCGCGGCTCTGGGAGGTGGTGGCGGAATCCCTGCTGACCTGGTGCCGCCGGGGGGTCGACGGCTTCCGCTGCGACGCCGGCTACATGGTGCCCCTGCCGGCCTGGCAGTACATCGTGGCCCGGGTCCGCCAGGAGTTCCCTGACTGCACCTTCCTGCTGGAGGGCCTGGGCGGCGCCTGGAGCGCCACCGAGAGCCTGCTCACCGAGGGCGGCATGCAGTGGGCCTACTCGGAGCTGTTCCAGAACTTCACGCCCGGCGAAGTGTCGGGCTACCTGGACCACTGCCTGCACCAGGGCGGGCGCATTGGGCCCCTGGTGCACTACAGCGAGACCCACGACAACGACCGCCTGGCCAAGCAGGGCCCCGACTGGTCCCTGCACCGCAACCGGCTGTGCGCCCTCACCTGCCAGAGCGGCGCCTTCGGGTTCACCGGCGGGGTCGAATGGCTGGCCACCGAGAAGATCGAGGTGCACCAGGCCCGCGGCATGGCCTGGGGCGCCCCGGACAACCTGGTGCCCGAGCTGGCCGCCCTGAACCACCTGCTCTCCAGCCACCCGTGCTTTTTCGACGGGGCCGCCCTGGCCCGGCTGAGCCTGCCCGGAGAGCCCGTGCTGGCCCTGCGCCGGACCTCCTGGGACGGCCTGGACCAGTGCCTGGTGCTGGTGAACCTGACCACCGAGCCCCAGGACTGGAGCCCGGACGCCGCCCTCTGGAAGGACCTGGAGCGGCCCATGGTCGACCTGCTGGGCCAGCCGGCGCCGCGCCTGCGGACCAATCCCGGCGGCTCGGTCACCCTCACCCTCCGGCCATGGGCGGCCCACTGCCTGGCCAGATCGGCGGCACCGAGGGGCATGGACGGCCCGGCCTACCGCGCCCGCCGGGCCCAGTCCGCCTGGGCCTGCCAGGCCCTGGCCACGGTGCTGCCCGCCGAGCAGCTCGGCCCCGGCCGGTGGCAGGACCTGGCGATCCTGGCCGCCGACGACCCCGCCGCCTTCCTGGCCGCGCTGGCCTATGTGGACCCGGCCCTGGCCCGGACCGACCTGCCCGAAGCCGTGCGCGCCGCCCGGGGCGGCTACCCGATGGTGGTCGAGTGGGGGCTCCAGGACCTGAACCGGGTGGTGGGGCTGCCCCCCGGCCACTGGCTGCTGATCCGCGACAGCGCGCCGTTCGCCGTGGCCCTGCGGGTGCCCGGGCTCAGCCCCCTGCACCTGCGCTCCATCCCGGTCCGGGACGGCCACGTGGCGGCGGTGGCCCCGGCCCTGCTGGCCAAGGCCATCCGGCCCATGGAGGCCGATATCCAGCTGGAGCGATTCAAGGAGGCGCACACCCCGCCCCCCGGGCGGATCCGGCTCCTGGCCGCGACCCCTGAATTCCACCCCGGCGGCCGCACCGGCTCCTGCCTGCTCACCAACGGCCGGGGCGGCATGGCCCGGCTCCAGGCCGACCTGGGCGCGGTGGCCTCCAAATACGACTGCCTGCTGGCGGCCAACCTTCACCCCGACGCCCCCTGCGACCGCCACGTGCTGGCCAAGCGGATGCGGGCCTGGGTCAACGCCGACGGCTTCCTGACCCCGCTGGACCAGGCCAGCCTGGTCCGGTTCGAGCCGGGCCCCCCGGCCCGGTGGGTGTTCGTGGCTCCGGCCGGCGACGGCCGCACGGTCCAGGTGGAGCTCACCATGGCCATGCTGCCCGGCCGCAACACGGTGGTGGCGCGGTTCCGGCGCCCCGAGGGCCCCTCCCCGGCCGGCGCGGACCTGGCCGAGGGCCGGGTCGTGCTCACCGTGCGCCCCGACCTCGAGGACCGGGGCTTCCATTTCGAGACCCGGGCCGATGAAGGCCTCGACCGGCATTTCCGCGCCTCCGCATCGGCCCTGGACGGGCGCCCGGGGTTCGCCTTCGCGCCCGCCGAGGGCCGCCGGCTCACCGGCTGGTCCGACCAGGGCAGCTGGCACCCGGATCCCGAGTGGAGCTACGGCATCCCCCACCCGGTGGAGGCCTCCCGCGGCATGACCGCCCAGGGCGACGCCTGGAGCCCGGGCTGGTTCGAGCTGCCCCTGACCCGGCCCGGCGCCGCCACCCTGGTGTTCTGCGCCGACCCCACGGAACCCGGCCCGGCCGACCTGAAGGCCTTCCCGCCGCCGCGGCCGGCCCCCGCGGCCGACACCTTCGGCCGGCAGCTCCTGGAGGCCTCCAGGGCCTTCCTGGCCCGCCGTGGCGGGGGCTTCACCGTCATCGCCGGCTACCCCTGGTTCCTGGACTGGGGCCGGGACACCTTCATCGCGGTCCGGGGCCTGCTGGCCGCCGGGATGGTGGAGGAGGTCCGGGGCATCCTGCGCACCTTCGCGGCCTTCGAGGACCGGGGCACCCTGCCCAACATGCTGTCGGCCGATTCCACCTCCGACCGGGACACCTCGGACGCCCCGCTCTGGTTCGCCGTGGCCGTCGCCGAGGCCGGCCTGGGCGAACTGCGGCCGGTCCTGGAGGCCATCGCCACGGGCTACCGGGACGGCACCCCCAACGGCATCCGCATGGATCCCGCCTCGGGCCTGGTCTGGAGCCCTTCCCACTTCACCTGGATGGACACCAACTACCCGGCCGGCACCCCCCGCCAGGGCTACCCGGTGGAGATCCAGGCCCTGTGGATCCGCCTGCTGCGCCAGCTCGGGCCGGACTGGGCGGCCCTGGCGGCCTTGGCCCAGGCCTCCCTGGAGCTGTTCTGGGACGAGGAGGCGGGCTGGTACCACGACCACCTGGAGGCCGCCGCCGGCTGCCCCGCGTCCGAAGCCAGGGCGGACGGCCACCTGCGCCCCAACCAGCTGTTCCTGGTGAGCCTGGGCCTGGTGGAAGGGGAGCGGGCCCGGCGCGCCGTGGCCGCCGCCCAGCGCCACCTGCTGGTGCCCGGCGCCCTGCGCAGCCTGGCGCCGCTGCCGGTGCACCTGCCCCTGCCGATCCTGGGCCCCTCGGGCCTGCTCAACGATCCCATGCACCCGTACTGGGGCCGCTACGAGGGCGACGAGGACACCCGGCGCAAGCCCGCCTACCACAACGGCACCGCCTGGGTCTGGCTGCTGCCGACCTTCTGCGAGGCGCTGGCCATCGCCTGGGACCGGCAGCCCGGGGCCATGGCCGCCGCCCGTGCCTACCTGGGGTCCCTGGACGGCCTGCTGGCCAGTGGCTGCCTGGGCCAGCTGCCGGAAATCCTTGACGGCGACGCCCCCCACACTCCCCGCGGCTGCGATGCCCAGGCATGGAGCGCCACCGAGGGCTTGCGGGTATGGCTTACACTGGACGGACACTCCTGAAGGAAAAATAGATGACCGACCCCGGTTTTGACGTGAAGTCCTTCCTGGCGGGCGACTGCTCCAGCCCCGGCCCCGTGTTCGGCATGCACCCCATGAAGGGCTCCGGACTCATCGCCCGGGTGTTCGCGCCGCGGGCCACGCGGGTCGAGCTGGTCAAGGAATCCACCGGCGAGGTCGCGGCCGAGTTGAAGCTGGTCCACCCGGAGGGCCTGTTCGAGGCGGTGCTGCCCCGCCTGCGCAAATGGTTCCCCTATCACTACCAGGTCCACGGCTGGGGCCCGACCCCGCAGCGGATGGAGGACCCCTACCGGTTCAGCGCCGCCCTGGGCGACATCGACGCCTATCTCATCGGCGAGGGCACCCACCTGCGCCTTTACGAAAAGCTGGGTGCCCATCCATCGGAGCGGGATGGCGTGCACGGCGTGGATTTCGCGGTCTGGGCGCCCAACGCCCGCCGGGTCAGCGTGGTCGGCCACTTCAACAACTGGGACGGCCGGCGCCACCTCATGCGGCCCTTCGGCTCCTCCGGCGTCTGGGAGCTGTTCATCCCGGACATGCGCCCCGGCGACCTCTACAAGTTCGAGCTGAAGGCCCAGGACGGCCGGCTCCTGCCGCTCAAGTCCGACCCCTTCGCCTTCCAGTGCGAGCACGCCCCCGGCACCGCCTCGGTGGTGCACGACCCCGGGCACTATCCCTGGGGCGACCAGGACTGGATGGCCAACCGCTGGAAGCACAACCGCTACGACGCGCCCATGAGCATCTACGAGGTGCACCTGGGCTCCTGGCGCCTGCGCGAGGACGGCAGCTTCATGGGCTACCGGGAGCTGGCCGACCACCTGGTACCCTACGCCAAGGAACTGGGCTTCACCCACATCCAGTTCCTGCCCCTGTCCGAGCATCCGTTCTACGCCTCCTGGGGCTACCAGCCCCTGGGCATGTTCGCCCCCACCTGCCGCTACGGCTCGCCCGAGGACTTCCAGTTCTTCGTGGACCGCTGCCACCAGGCCGGCATCGGGGTGCTCCTGGACTGGGTCCCCGCCCACTTCCCGAGCGACGCCAACGGCCTGTCGGAGTTCGACGGCACCCACCTCTACGAGCACGCCGACCCGCGCATGGGCCGGCACATGGACTGGGGCACCCTGATCTACAACTACGGCCGGACCGAGGTGCAGAACTACCTCATCGCCAACGCGATCTTCTGGCTCGAGCGGTTCCACGTGGACGGCCTGCGGGTCGACGCGGTGGCTTCCATGCTCTACCTGGACTACAGCCGGGCCCAGGGCGAATGGCTGCCCAACCGCTACGGCGGCCGGGAGAACCTGGAGGCCGTGGCCTTCCTGCGCCGGCTCAACGAGGCGGTCTACCAGGTCTACCCCGACACCTGCACCGTGGCCGAGGAATCCACCGCCTGGCCCATGGTCTCCCGGCCCACCAGCAGCGGCGGCCTGGGCTTCGGCTTCAAGTGGAACATGGGCTGGATGCACGACACCCTGTCCTACCTGGGCCGGAACATGCTGCACCGCAAGTACCACCACGGCGAGATCACCTTCAGCATGCTCTACAACGACACCGAGAACTTCATGCTACCGCTCTCCCACGACGAGGTGGTGCACGGCAAGAAGTCCCTGCTCTGGCGCATGCCGGGCTCGCGCTGGGAGCAGTTCGCCAACCTGCGCCTGCTGTTCGCCTACCAGTACGTGCACCCGGGCAAGAAGCTCATGTTCATGGGCGGCGAGTTCGGCCAGGACCAGGAATGGGACCACAACAAATCCCTGGACTGGCATCAGCTGCAGTACGAGGAGCACCAGGGGGTGCGCCGCCTGGTCCGGGACCTGAACGGCCTCTACAAGTCGCTCCCGGCCCTGTACGAGCGCGACTGCGTGCCCGGCGGGTTCCAGTGGATCGACTGCGACGACACCAAGAACAGCACCCTGGCCCTGCTCCGGCGCGGCAACGACGGCTCGTGCGTCGTGGCCGTGCTCAACTTCACCGCCCAGCCCCACCAGGGCTACCGGGTCGGCGTGCCGGCCCCGGGCCACTACCTCGAAGTCATGAATTCCGACGCCTCGCTCTACGGCGGGCAGAACTTCGGCAACGGCGGCGCGGTCGACACCGAGCCGGTGCCGGCGCACGGCTTCCCGCAATCCCTGGCGCTGACCCTGCCCCCCCTTGCGGCATTGGTGTTCAGACTCGGGTAAGATGGTCCCTTACTTCTCCGCAACCCCTCCACCAACAGGCAGGCAATCCGACGATGGACACTCTTCAGAAGAAACTCCGAAAACTCACCCGCAACCTCTGGTGGACCTGGCGGCCTGAAGTGCGCGCCATCTTCCGGGACATCGACATCGACATGTACCACCAGGCCCACCGCAACCCGGTGCGGGTGCTCAAGGACGTCTCCCTCGAACTCCTGGAGAAGCGCGCCGACGACGTGGACATCCGCACCCGCACCGACCGGGCCCTGCGCCAGCTCAACGAGTACATGAACCCCCTGACCACCTGGGGCATGGTCCACGCCGGCGCCCTGCAGTCCCGGCCCGTGGCCTATTTCTGCGCCGAGTTCGGGATCCACGAGTCGATCCCGATCTACTCCGGCGGCCTGGGCATCCTGGCCGGCGACCACCTCAAGGGCGCCTCCAACCTGGGCATCCCCCTGATCGGCGTGGGCCTCCTGTACCACCGGGGCTACACCACCCAGATGCTCGACGCGGCCTTCTGGCAGCACGACGTCAGCGAGCCCTACGAGCTCTCCGACCTGCCTGTGGACCCGGCCCTGGGGCCGGACGGCAAGCAGGTCCGGGTGGGCGTGGAGATGCCCGGCCGCACCGTCTGGGCCAAGGTCCTGGAATGCCACGTCGGCCGGATCCGCCTGATCCTGCTCGACACCCGCGACGACGCCAACTCCGAGGAGGACAAGGCCCTGGCCGCCAACCTCTACGGCGGCGACACGCGCATGCGCATCCAGCAGGAACTCCTTCTTGGCGTGGGCGGCTCAAGGGCCCTGCGGGCACTCGGCATCACCCCCAGCGTCATCCACCTGAACGAGGGCCACTCGGCCTTCGCCATCCTGGAATGGGCCCGGAACCGGGTCCAGCAGGACGGCATGGACCCCTGGGCCGCCATCGCCGAGGCCGCGAGCGCCACGGTGTTCACCACCCACACCCCGGTCGAGGCCGGCCACGACAAGTTCCCGGCGGCCCTCGCCGAGGAGCACCTGGGCGCCCTGGCCGACGGCCTGCGCCTGCCCCTGCACGACGTGCTGGGCCTGGGCCGGCTCAACCCCGGCGACCTGGGCTCGCCGTTCCTGCCCACCATCCTGGCACTCAAGCACTGCCGGCGCGCCAACGGCGTCTCGGCCCTGCACGGGGTGGTGGCCCGCTCCATGTGGCAGAACCTCTGGCCCAACCGCTCGGTGCACGACGTGCCGATCGGCCACGTCACCAACGGCGTGCACGTGCCCTCCTGGCTGGCCTCCGAGCTCAACACCATGCTGGCCACCCACATGGGCGTCAACTGGATGGACGGCATCGTCCGCCCCGACATGTGGACCAAGATCGCGGCCATCGATCCGGCCGAGATCTGGGAGATCAAGAAGGTCCTCAAGGGCCGCATGCTCAAGCTGGTGCGCGAGCGCCAGAACGCCATGCGGACCCGCCTCGGCCTGCCGCTCCTGGACCCCCAGCCCCTGGATCCCGACGCCCTCACCATCGGCTTCGCCCGCCGCTTCGTGCCCTACAAGCGCCCGGACCTCCTGTTCACCGACCTGGATCGCCTGGACAAGCTGGTCAACAACCCGGACCGCCCGGTGAACCTGATATTTGCCGGCCGGGCCCACCCCGCCGACGGCCCGGGCAAGGCGCTGATCCAGAAGGTCGGCCAGCTCACCGCCGATCCGCGCTTCCGCAACCGCATCCTGTTCGTGGAGAACTACAACATCCACATCGGCCGCAACCTCTACCAGGGTGTCGACGCCTGGCTCAACAATCCCCAGCGCCCCCTCGAGGCCTGCGGCACCAGCGGCATGAAGGTGGTCATGAACGGCGGCCTGCACATCTCCGTCCTGGACGGCTGGTGGGCGGAGGCCTTCGACGGCGAGAACGGCTTCGCCATCGGCAACGGCGAGATCCACGCCAACCAGGAGATCCAGGACAAGCGCGACGCCGACGCCCTGTTCCGCCTGCTCGAGGAGAAGGTGGTCCCGCTCTACTACAAGCAGGACTCCAATGGGGTCCCGCGGCAGTGGGTGCACGCCATCCAGCGCTCCATGCGCACCCTGGCCTGGCGCTTCAACGCCGACCGGATGGTCATGGACTACGTCCGCAACTGCTACCTGCCCGCCGCGGTCGCCTCCTCCTGCCAGATGCCCACCCCCTGAAGGGGATCGCCGCCCTGAGATTTCCCACAGCCCCGGCAGGCCCTGCCGGTGGCTGTGGGATTGTTCATTCGGGTCCCCTCTTTGGGCGCCGGCCCAACTCGGGTCCCCCTTCAGAGGGGACCCGGGCAGCCCGTCCCGCGGCCGCCGGCAGGGCATGCCGGGGACGGGATGCCCGGGTGGAGGGCTACCAGACCTTGATGCGGGCTTCGGGGGTGAGGTAGAGGGCCTGGCTTTCCTTCACGCCGAAGGCTTCGTACCAGGCGTCGAGGTTGCGGACCACGTTGACGCGGAGGAAGCCGGGGGTGTGGGGGTCGTTGGTGATCTGGTTGAGCAGGGCGGGATCGCGGTATTTGGAGCGCCAGATCTGGGCGAAGCCCAGGAAGAAGCGCTGGTCGCCGGTGAAACCGTCGATGACCTTGGCCGGCGCGCCGCCCAGGGAGGTGTGGTAGGCGTCCAGGGCCACGTTGATGCCGGCCAGATCGGCCATGTTCTCGCCGAGGGTCAGCTCGCCGTTGACCGGGGAGCCCTTCAGGGGCTCGTAGCCGCCGTACTGCTTGACCACCTTGTCGGTCAGGCCCTTGAACCGGGTGATGTCCTCGGCGGTCCACCAGTCGGAGAGCTTGCCGTCCTTGTCGAACTTGCGGCCCTGGTCGTCGAAGTGGTGGCTGATCTCGTGGCCGATGACCGCGCCGATGCCGCCGTAGTTCACCGCCGGGTCGGCGTTCGCGTCGAAGAACGGCGGCTGCAGGATGGCGGCCGGGAACACGATCTCGTTCCAGAGGGGATTGGCATAGGCGTTGACGGTCATGGGGGTCATGCCCCATTCGGTGCGGTCGATGGGCTTGCCGATCTTGTCCAGCTGGCGCTGGTACCGGAACTCGGCCACCCGCATGGCGTTGCCCAGGGCGTCGCCGCGCCGGATCTCCAGCCGGGAATAGTCGCGCCACTTGGCTGGATAGCCGATCTTGGGGGTGAAGGTGGCCAGCTTGGCCCGGGCCGCGAGCTTGGTGGCGGGGTCCATCCAGGTGAGTTTGGCCAGGCGCTGGTCCATGGCGGTGATGACGTTCTTCACCAGGAGATCGGCCTGCAGCTTGGCCTCGGGTGGGAAGTATTTGGCGACATACAACTTGCCCAGGGCCTCGCCGAGGCTGGCGGTGACCAGGTCGGCGCCGCGCTTCCAGCGGGGCTGGATGTCGGGCTGGCCCTGGATGACCCGGCCCTGGAAGGCGAAATTCTCGTCCACGAAGGCCTTGGGGAGGTAGGGCGCGGCCTCGACGAGGACGTGGAAGGCCAGGTAGTCCTTCCAGGTGTCCAGGGGCTCGCTGGCGATGAGCTTGCAGGCGCCGGCGATGGCGCTGGGGGTGGTGATGATGTATTCCGGCTGGGCGTCGATGCCGGCGGCCGTGAGCATGGCGGTCCAGTCCAGGCCGGGGTAGGCGGCCTCGATGCCCTTGCGGGCCACGGGATTGTAGAGCTTGTCCATCTGCCGGGATTCCACCTTGGTCCAGTGGGCTTCGGCGATCCGGGTCTCCAGGTTGAAGATGGCCTGGGCCCGCTCCCCGGCCCGGTCGAAGCCGGCCAGGCCCAGCATGGCCGTGATGTGGGAGAGGTACTTGGCGCGGATCTCGGCGAACTTGGGGTTCTTGGTGTCCAGGTAGTAGTCCCGGTCCGGCATGCCCAGGCCGCCCTGGCCCACATAGACGGAGAAGCGGTCGGGGTTCTTCAGGTCCTGCATGGCGCCCCCGCCCACCGGAAGTTCCACCCCCAGGCGCAGGGCGAACCCGAAGGCCTGGGCCAGCTGGGCCCGGTCGGCGATGGCGGCGATGGCCTGCAGATGGTGCTTGAGCGGGGCGATGCCCTTGGCCTCGATGCCGGCCTCGTCCATGAAGCTGGCGTAGCAGTCGCCCACCTTCTGGTCCTCGGAGCCCGGCTTGGGGTCCTTCATCGCGGCGGCGGTTTCGATGATGGCCCGGGTGCGCTCCTGGCTGAGGTCGCGCAGCTTGTTGAACATCCCGTAGCTGGACTTGTCCTGGGGGATGACCAGGTTCTTCATGTAGGTGCCGTTCACGAAGGCGCCGAAGTCGTCCCCGGGGGCCACGCTGCGGTCCATGCCGGCCAGGTCGATGCCGAAGGTTCCGTAGGCCGGCCCGGGCGCCGCCTCCTTGACCACCGCCTGGGCCTGCGCCGGGACGGCCAGGAGGAGCGGCCCGCAGGCCAGTTTCGCGATCAGACCGTATTTCCGCATGTGGACTCCATCCATTGGGACTTTCCAGATTACGACCAAACGTCGGCCGAGGATTAGCGGGAAATCCAGACCGGGCCCGGAATCCGGGCCGGTGGCGCCCCCGGGCCGGATCGCCTAGACTGTTGCCATGGCCTTTTTCCCCGATCCGCTGGGCCTTCCGAGGAACCATCGATGCCCGCACCCCTCCGCCTGTTCCTGACCGCGTCGCTCGGCATCCTGGCCGCGCCCAGCCTCCTCCAGGCCCAGAGCGGTGCCTGGGGCGGCGAGATCGGCGTGTTCTCGCCCATGGGCGGCGCCAAGACCTGGACCGGCTCCACCGTGGGCCCGGCGCTGGACATCACCGAGAGCTTCCCCCTGGGCCAGGACGACACGATCCGCATGCGCTTCGGCTACTGGGACGCCAAGGCCAGCTCCAGCCTCCCCCAGGTGCTGGCGGTGCCCGGCGGAGCCGCGGCCAGCGTGCCCGCCAACACCCGGAACGAGGCGTTCGGCTTCACCTACGGCGGCGAGTATGTGCGCAACCTTCCCGCCCGACTCTACGTGCTGGGCGGCCTGGGGGTGACCTACCTGACCGTGACCCGGACCGGCACCTTCGACCTGACCGCCGCCGGCTACGGCCCGACCTCCGCCAACTTCGGCGCCAACAACTTCATGCCCTACTTCTGCCTGGGCCTGGGCTGCCAGCTCACCCGCAACCTGGCCCTGGAGGCCCGCTACCAGGCCTCCTCCCTGCGCGCCCAGTACCGGGGCATCGACCTTTCCAGCGCCGGCATCGGCGGCCCCGGCCGGGTCACGGTGGACAAGCTGAGCCTCTCAGGGCTGACCCTCGGGCTCGCCCTCGCCTTCTGAAAAGGCCCGCCCGTAGTACGAGGCGACCAGCAGGGCCCGGATCTCGGCGATGAGCGGGAACCGCGGGTTGCTGCCCGTGCACTGGTCGTCGAAGGCGTCCTCGGCCATCCGGTCCACCCGGGCGAGGAAGGCCGTCTCGTCCACGCCGGCGGCCTGGATGGATTTCGGGATGTGGAGCACGGCCTTGAGGCCCTCCACCCAGGCGATGAGGCTTTCGACCTTCTCCCCGGTGGACCCGCCCTCCAGTCCCAGGTGGTCGGCGATCAGGGCGTAGCGGCGGCGGGCCTGGGGCCGGTCGTACTGGCTGAACGCGGTCTGCTTGGTAGGGGTGTCGGTGGCGTTGTAGCGGATGACGTTGGCGATCAGCAGGGCGTTGGCCAGGCCGTGGGCCATGTGGAACTCGGATCCCAGCTTGTGCGCCATCGAATGGCAGACCCCGAGGAAGGCGTTGGCGAAGGCCATGCCGGCGAGGGTGGCGGCGTTGTGCACCGCTTCCCGGGCCTGGGGATCGCCGGCCCCGTCCCGGTAGGCGCCCGGCAGGTGCCGGGCCAGGAGGGCCAGGGCCTGGAGCGCCTGGGCGTCGCAGAACTCGTTGGCCATGACCGAGACGAAGGTCTCCAGGCCGTGGGTGACCGCGTCGATGCCGCCGTAGGCGGTGAGGGCCGGGGGCAGGTCCATCACCAGGTCGGGGTCGACGATGGCCAGGGTCGGGGTGAGCTCGTAGTCGGCGATGGGGTACTTCATGCCGGTGGCCAGGATCAGGTTCACGTCCGGATGATGCATGATGTGGTCCGACAGTTCCGCCGAGGGCGCGCCGATCCAGCCGAGGATGCCCTCCGGCGCGCCGGCCGCCACGGCCGCCTGGAGCACCAGCCGGGCCGCTTCGCAGGTGGCCCGGCGGGCCCGGGGGTGGGGGCTGAAGATGATCGCGTTCCGGGTCTTGAGGCTGATCAGGGCCTTGAAGATGGTGGTGGAGGTGGGGTTGGTTACGGGCACGATGCCGCAGATCAGGCCCACCGGTTCGGCCAGGGTCAGGGTCCCGAAGGTGGGGTCGGCGTCCAGCACGCCGCAGGTCTTCTCGTCCTTGTAGGCGTTGTAGATGTACTCGGCCGCGAAATGGTTCTTGATGACCTTGTCCTCCAGCACGCCCATGCCGGTCTCCTGCACGGCCAGCCGGGCCAGGGGGATCCGGGCGTCCGCCGCGGCCAGGGCGGCCGCCCGGAAGATGCCGTCGACCTGGGCCTGGGAATACCCGGCGAAGCGCAGCTGCGCCTCCTTGACCCGCGCCACCAGGGCATCCAGCTCCGCCACGGTGGCAACCCCGCTTCCAGAATCCATCGCGCACGCTCCAGGAATCAGCCGACCCCTGTTGGATGCTGGAATGCGGAAATTGTCCTCCCGGAAATCGTCAGGACGCGTGCCGCCCGGTCGCGCGCAGCACGGTGGAATAGAGGTCCAGGTATTCCCGGGCGCTGGTCTCCCAGCTGAAATTGCGGGTCATGGCGTGCTGCTGGAGGCGGCCCCAGAGCCGCGGGTCCTCGCGGTAGAGGCGGCTGGCCCGGCCGATGGCCTCGCCCAGGATCCAGGAGGTCGGTTCCTGGAAGACGAAGCCGGTGGCCGTGGAGTCCATCATCGACTGGGCGTTGGCGTCCACCACCGTGTCGGCCAGGCCGCCGGTGCGCCGGACCAGCGGCAGGGCGCCGTAGCGAAGGGCGTACAGCTGGGTGAGGCCGCAGGGCTCCTGCCGGGACGGCACGAGGATCACATCGGAACCAGCCAGGATCCGGTGGGCCATCCCCTCGTCGTAGGCCAGCAGGGCGGCGATCCGGCCGGGGTGGGCGGCGGCCGCGGCCTGGAAGCCCTCTTCAAGCCGGGGATCGCCGGTGCCCAGCACGATCAGCTGGGCGTCGAGCTGGAGCAGGTAGGCGACGTTCTCCAGCACCAGGTCCAGCCCCTTCTGGTCGACCAGCCGGCTCACCACCCCGAACAGGGGATCGCCCGGAGCCTCGTCCAGGCCCACCTCGCGCTGCAGGAGGTTCTTGACGACGCGCTTGCCGGAGCGGTGCCGGGCATCGTAGTGGTGCTCCAGGTGCGGGCTGGTGGCGGGGTTCCAGATCCCGTAATCCACTCCATTGAGGATGCCGGACAGGTCCCGGCGGCGGTGGGCCAGGAGCCCCTCCAGGCCGAAGCCGCCCCCGGGCGCCTGGATCTCCTTGGCGTAGGTGGGGCTGACGGTGGTGATGCGGTCCGCGAAGGCCAGCCCGGCCTTGAGGAAGTTCAGCTGGCCGTAGAACTCGGCCCCGCCCGGGTGGAACAGGTCCGGGTTCAGCCACAGGGAAGGCAGCAGGGATGCCGGGTAGATCCCCTGGTAGGCGATGTTGTGGATGGTCACGACGGTGGCGGGGGCCTCCCGCGGATCCTGGGCGTAATACGCCGGAATCAGGCCGGCCTGCCAGTCGTGGGCCTCGACCAGGTCCGGGCGCCAGCCGCCGGAGTCGCCGCGGCGGCCCAGTTCCGAAGCGGCCCAGGACAGGGCCGCGAAGCGCACCTGGCTGTCGCCATGCTCGAGGTACGGGCTCCCGGGGCGATCGAACAGGGCCGGATGATCCAGCAGGTAGACCGGCACATCGCCCTCGCCGCGGCCCAGCAGCAGGCGCGCCTCGCCCTGGCCGAGCAGGTCCGGGAAGCCGCCGGCGGGGACCAGGTCCCGGATGCCCCGGAGCAGGGGCCCGAAACCGGGCAGGAGCAGGCGCGCATCCGCGCCCAGGGCCCGCTGGGCTCCGGGCAGGGCCGCCATCACGTCGCCCAGGCCGCCGACCTTGACGTGCGGGAACAGTTCCGTCGCTACATGGAGAATCTTCATCACGCTCCCGGAGGTCGATCCAATGGCCTTTGAGTTACCAGCGTTACACCATTGGCCGGGCGATGGAAGCGGTGCCGGCCCGATCTCCCGGGCCCCGCTCGGGGGACGCCAGGACGGCCATCAGCTCCTCCCACAGCTGCAGGTCCGGGAGCCCCTCCATGCAGGGATGGCCGGCCACCGGGCACTGCGCGCCCATGCACTCCAGGCAGGCCAGGCCGTCCCGGCGGAACACCCGCACCCGTGGGCCCCAGGGGGCCGAATGCCGTGCCCGGGTGGGTCCGTACACCGCCAGGGTCGGGATTCCGCAGGCGGCGGCCAGGTGGGCCAGGCCGGAATCCACGCCGACCAGGGCCCGGGCGCCGGCGACCCAGGCGGCGGAGAGGGCCAGCCCCCCGAGGTTCGTGAGGTCCAGGGCGGCGGGCGCCAGGCGGCAGATCTCCCGGGCCAGCCTCTGGTCCTCGGCGCCCGCGCCCAGGACCACCGGGGTCAGGCCGATCCCCGCCAGGCGCCGGGCCAGGGCCGCGAATGACCCGGTCGAAAGGCGCTTGCTCGAGGCGTTGGCGCCCGGAGCCAGCACCACATAGTCGCCCAGGCCGCGTTCGGCCCGGCCCGCGGCCGCCTGGGCCATGGCCGCGGCCCGGGGCCGGAACGGCCGGAAGGCCTCCGGCCGGGCCGCCAGGTCCGGGAAGGCCCGGGCGACCACCGAGGCATAGCGCGCCACGAACGGCGAATCCTGGCGGTAGAAGGCCACGCTGTGGGTGTAGAACAGCCAGGCCCCACCGTCCCCGCAGCCCAGGCGCAGCGGGGCCCGGGCCAGGAAGGCCGCCAGCATGGGGCGGTTGCTCTTGGGAAAATTGATCACGGAAGCCGGCCGGTAGCTGCGGAGCATGGCCGCCGCCTTCAGGGGGTTGTACTTGCGCTCGGGTTCGGGGAACACCGCCGCGTAGTCCGGGCTGCCCTGGAACAGGTCCAGGACCCAGGCGGGACCCCAGGCCACCAGCGGCAGCCCGGCCTCCCGGAGGGGCGCGATGGCCGCGTGGATCATCAACGCATCCCCGAAGAATCGGGGAAACCGCACCCAGTGGGCCCCGGCCGGCACAACTTCTGTCAAGAGCTCCTCCGTTCCGGCCGCCGGCCCTCGCGTAAGATAACCTTCAACCCAAGGATCGGACCATGTCCCCTGCAGGCCCATTTTGCCATAGAAGCGCCGTCCTGGCGGGAATGCTCGCCCTTACCGGGCCCGGAGCCCTCCTGCGCGGCCAGGCGGCCTTCACCGCCAGCGACGCGGTTCGCGCGGAATGGGCCCGGCAGCCGCCGGCCCTGAGCCCGGCCGCCCGGGCGGCTCTGCCGCCGGCCGATCAGGCCCGGCTGGAGCTTACGCTCCGGCGCATCGGCGCCCCCGGCGCCCCGGCCCTGCTGCCGCCCTGGCTCGAGACACCGACCCTGGAGGTCTGGGAGGCCCGTGCCAGGGCCGCCCGGACGCCCCAGGAACGGTTCACCGCCCTGCACTTCCTGAACCGCCTGAAATCCCCCCTGGCCTTCTCCGCCCTGGAGGGCCTGGCGCCCGGGGACGCCGCGGCCTGGCCCGCCCACCTGCACCTGGAGGCGGCGGTGGCCACCGCCCGGGTCCAGGGCTGCGGGGTCCCGCCCGCGGTCCAGGCCTTCCTGGATGAATACCGCCGCGCCGGCCGGGCCGATCCGATGCGGACCGCCGCCGCCCGGATCCGGCTGGTCCTGGCCGGCCGGGAACCCGGCCCGGTCAAGCTCCCGGACGCCTCCAGCCTGGCCTACCTCGATGCCTGGAACAAGGGACCGTGGGAACTCCGGGCCACGACGCACCTGGCCGCCCTCGCCGGGGCGGTGGCCGCGCCCTTCAACCCGGGCCCCGCCCAGCGGCTCCTCCTGGGCCTGCCGCCCGGACCGCTCCCCGAAGCCGATCCCCTCCTGCTCCAGGCGCTGAAGTCCGACCTGGCCCTGGTCCGCGGCGCGGCCCTGGAGCACCTGCTCACCCTTCCGGCCCTGGAACCCGGCCTTCTGGCCGAGGTCCAGGCCGGCGCCCTGCGCACCTACGGAGGACCCCTGGGGCAGCCGTACCTGGCCGTCCTGCGCAAGTTCGCGCCGGCCGCCGCCGGGCGCTATGGCGCCTTCCTGCTGGGCCTGGACGACCCGACGGCGATGGCCGCGGCCCTGGACGACCTGGCCCAGCCGCCAGCCGACCTGGAAGCCCTGGTCCGGCGGATCTGGAAGGCGTCCCACTACGATGCCGTTCAGAGTCTCCTGCCGGCCCTGGCGCGGTGGCAGCTGCCGGAGGCCCAGCGGGTGGCCCTGCTGAAACGGTTCCTGGACCACCCGTGCTGGACGGCGCGGCTGGATGCCTACCGGCTCCTCGCCAAGGTGGACCCCGCCACGCCCTGGCCGGCGGCCGCCGGCCCCGGGTTCACCGGCGACCTCATCCTGGAGGAGGCCCTGCGCCTGGCCCGGTCCCCGGCCCCGGTGCGGCTCCGGATCACCTTCCAGGGGGCCGGGCGGATCGTCCTGAAGCTCAACCCCGCCAACGCCCCCATCAACGTCGCCAATCTGGTGCTCCTGGCCCGCCGGGGCTTCTTCGATGGCCTCAGCGTGCCGAGGGTGGTGCCCGATTTCGTGGTCCAGATGGGCAGCCCCAGCAGCTCCATGGACGGAGGCCCCGGCTATACCGTGCCCTGCGAGGACAGCCTGGATTTCTACGGCCCCGGCAGCGTCGGCATGGCCCTGTCCGGCAAGGACACCGGCGGCAGCCAGTTCTTCATCACCACCAACGCCGCCCCGCACCTCACCGGCCGCTACACCCGGGTCGGCGAGCTGGAGGATCCGGACCAGGCCCTGCCGATCCTGGACCGGCTGGAACTGGCCACCGTCATCGAACGGATCGAGGTCCTTTAGGTCCCCAATATCCGGGGCCTTGTGGCAAGCTGGTGAAGGCAAGACAGGACGGAACATGAACCAGGAAAGCCCCACGGCCAAGGCGAAGCCCAGCTTCCCAAGCAGCTTCTGGACCGCCAACAGCACCGAGCTGTTCGAGCGGGCCGCCTATTACGCCATGGCCAGCTTCGTGGTGATCTACCTGGGGCAGCTGGGATTCGGCGCCTACTGGCCGAGCACCCTGAACAGCGTCCTGTGGTTCCTGGTGTATTTCCTGCCGGTCCTCTCCGGCTCCCTGGCCGACCAGTACGGGTTCCGCAAGGCCCTGCTGGTGGCCTTCGTGCTCCTGGCGGTGGCCTATTTCTTCATGGGCTTTCCCGTCTGGTTCGGCGGCGCCCGGCTCATGGAGGCCGGCCCAAGCGAAGTCTCCGTGGGCTGGCGAACCGCCCTGCCGATCGTCGGCGCCCTGGTGCTCATCGGCATCGGCGCCAGCATCGTCAAGCCCTGCATCGCCGGCACCGTCCAGAAGACCGCCGGCGCCCGAAAGACCCTGGGCTTCGGCATCTTCTACATGGTCGTCAACATCGGCAGCCTCGTGGGCCGGCTGGTGTCCTTCTACTTCCGGCGCCGCTTCGACCTCACCGCGATCTTCGGGGTTTCCATGCTCATGGCCAGCATCGCCTTCCTGGTGGTGCTGATCGTCTACAAGGAACCCGATCTGGAGATGGGCGGAGCGGCCCGGAAGCCCACGAAGACCATGGGGGAGATCTTCACGGGCATGTTCACCGTCCTGCGCAACGGCCGGTTCGCCATGTTCCTGGTGGTCTCCAGCGGCTTCTACTTCATCTACAACCAGGTCTACAACCTGCTGCCGCTGTATGTGAAGCGCACCGTCGAGCTCAAGCCGGCCATGGACATCTACACCATCGCCAACCCCTTCGTGATCGTCTCCTGCCAGCTCCTGATCACCTGGACCTTCGGCAAGCTGCCGCCGATCAAGTCGATCGTGGTGGGCACGGTCATAATCGGCTTCGCCATGCTGATCAACCTGATCCCGATCTACAGCGCGGGCGGCGTGGGACTGCGGATGTTCGACCTGCTGCCCCTGGGTTCCCTGTTCATCGTGCTGACCGTGGCCCTGATCGCCTTCGGCGAACTGTTCGCCGCGGCCCGCCTCTACGAATACATCGGCTCCCTGGCCCCGCCGGGCCAGGAGGGCCTGTTCCTGGGCTATTCCAACATCCCCCTGGCCCTGGGCTCCCTGGTGGGCGGGCCCGCCGGCGCCTACCTGTTCAACGCCGTCATGTGCCGCGGCGCCCAGAAACTGCCCAGCGGCCTTTTGAAACTGGACCCGCACGCCGCGACCCTGGGCTGGGTGATCCTGACCCTCATCGGCCTGACCAGCGCGGCCAGCATGTTCGGCTACAACGAGTGGCTGAAACGGCACTGAATCAGTTGTGCACGCCCGGGGCCTCGCGGCCGGTCATTTCAACGTATTCGTTGTAGGTGCCAGGGTACAGTAGTGGGCCCAGATGCTCTTCCCCGCCCAGTTCCAGGACCTTGCTGGCCAGGCCGCGCAGGAAGTTGCGGTCGTGGGACACGAACAGCATGGTGCCTTCGAAGTCCTTGAGGGCCTCGATCAGCATCTCCTTGGTGGCCAGGTCCAGGTGGTTGGTGGGCTCGTCGAGCACCAGGAAGTTGGGCGGATTGAACAGCATGCGGGCCATCACCAGGCGCGACTTCTCGCCGCCCGACAGGGACCGGATCCGCTTGTCCACATCGTCGCCGGAGAACTGGAAGGCCCCCAGGATGTTGCGCAGGACGCCCAGGCCCTCCATGGGGAAGTCCTTCATCAGCTGCTCGATGACCGTCAGTTCCGGGTCCAGCAGGTCCAGGGACTGCTGGGCGAAATAGCCCATGCGCAGGCTGGCCCCCAGCTTCACCGTGCCGGCATCGGGCTCCAGGGCGCCGGCCACCATCTTCAGGAGCGTGGACTTGCCGGCGCCGTTCTTGCCCATGACGCACCAGCGCTCGCCGCGGCGGATGTGGAAATCGAAATCCTTGTAGATCGTGCGCGGGCCATAGGCCTTGCCGACGCCCTCGAGCATGAGCACGTCCTCGCCTGAGCGCATGGGCGCCCGGAAGTCCCACTTCACCACCCGCCGGCGCTTGGGCAGCTCGATCCGCTCGATCTTGTCCAGGGCCTTGACCCGGCTCTGCACCTGGGCGGCCTTGGAGGCGTGGGTGGAGAACCGCTCGATGAAGCGCTGCTCCTTGGCCAGCTTGGCCTGCTGGCGGGCGTAGGCGGCCTCCTGGTTGGTCTCGCGGGTCTCCCGCTCGCCCACGTAGAAATCGTAGTCGCCGGAATAGGTGACGATGTCGCCGCCGTCGATCTCGATGATCTTGGTGACGATCCGGTTCATGAAGTCCTTGTCGTGGGAGGTCATGAGCAGGGTGGCCGGAACGGACTTGAGGTAGGTCTCCAGCCAGAGGATGGATTCGATGTCCAGGTGGTTGGTCGGCTCGTCCAGCAGCAGCACGTCGAACCGCCCCAGCAGCACCTTGGCCATGGACACCCGCATCTTCCAGCCGCCGGAGAGCGCCCCCACGTCGCCGTCGATCTGGGCCGGTTCGAAGCCGAGCCCCTCCAGGCAGGCCCGGGCCCGCGCCTCCAGCTCGTAGCCGCCCAGGTGCTGGTACTCCTCCTGCACGTGGCCGAACCGGTCGATGATCGCCTCCAGCTCGTCGCCCCGGTCCGGATCGGCCATGGCGTGCTCCAGGTCGGTGAGCTCATGGTGCAGGTCCCCCAGCCGGCCGCTGCCGGCGATGGCCTCGTCCAGCACCGAGCGCCCCGACATCTCGTCCACCTCCTGGCGGAAGTAGCCGATGGTCAGCTTTTTGGGAACGCTGACGGTGCCGTCGTCCGGAGTCTCCTCGCCCAGGATCATGCGGAACAGCGTGGATTTGCCGGCCCCGTTGGGCCCCACCAGCCCGGCCTTCTCGCCGGGGTTCAACTGGAAGGAGGCGTCAATGAACAGAACCTGCTTGCCGTACTGCTTGCTGACATCGGATAACGCGATCAAGGACTGCCCCTAAATGACTAGCCTACCGCATCGGCCCGCGTCGCCCAATTGACAGATACAACTTCAATTAACTAAGCTTTTCGGCGTGGAGCCCGGCAAGCCGGGCCGACCTGGGGCCCGCGCACTAGACCACCAGCTTCTCCATGACCTCGTAGCTCTTGAGCCCGCCCAGCTCCTTGCGCAGGCGGTCCCGCAGCAGCCTCGTCACCACCCGCCCCGCCTCGCTCCCGGCCGGGTCGGGGCATTCGGCCGCCGGCAGGGTGCGCAGCAGCCGCAGGTATTCCCGCGTGCCCGGCGGCAGGGCCTCGCGGGGGTCCACCGGGGTGCAGGCGGCGCACAGCCAGCCCTCGTCGCCGCTGAACAGCACCAGGGGCGCTTCGGTGCCGCCGCAGCGGCCGCAGGTGCGCGGATGCGGCAGCAGGCCCTGGAGGTGCAGCAGCCAGTGCTCGCCGTAGGCCAGGATGGCCATGGCCCGGTCCGGGGCGTCCTTGAGGGCCCGGGCGCAGGTGGAGAGGAGCCGGAACAGGCGGTCGTCCTCCACCCCTTCCCGGGCGATGCGGTCGAACAGGTCGGCCAGGCACGCCACCACCAGGCTGGATTCCAGGTGGCCGAGGGTCATGGGCGAGTGCACCAGCTCGCAGCGGGTGACCCGCTTGAACTCCGCGTGCTCCCGGCCGAACAGCCCCAGGCGCACCAGGCCCAGCGGTTCGAAGCTGGATACCCATTTGGCGGTGGGCTGCTTGGCGCCCCGGGCCAGGCCGACCAGCCGCTCCCCGTGCTCGGTCAGGAAGGACACCACCAGGCCCCCCTCCTGGAAGGGGGTGGGCCGGAGCACGATGGCGGAGTGGTTGCTGATCATCTCCTCCATTAAACCCCCAGGTGGCCCGGGTGGTCTCATCTGCTGTGGACGAGAAACCGCCCCGACAAGGAGAAATCATGAAAATGTTCGCCCCCGCAGCCCTGGTCTTCGGAATCTGCCTCGCCGCTTCCGCCCAGGCCCCCGCCCCGGCCCCCGCCCCCGCCCCCCGGCCCCGGATGGAGGAGGGCCACGCGCGGATGATGGACCACATGGCCAAGGCCCTGCACCTGACCGATGCCCAGAAGGCCAGCATCAAGGATATCCACGCCAGGCACCAGGGCGCCCTCGAGAGCAGGCGCAAGGCCGCCGGCGACACCCGCCGGGCCTTCGGCGAGGCCATCCGCAAGGCCGACACCCCCACCGCCGATCTGAAGAAGCTCCACGCCGCCATGGCCGACGCCAACCTCGACCTGCTCCTGGAGCACCGGGCCCAGCGCCAGGAGGTCCACGCGGTCCTCACCCCCGAGCAGCGCGAGAAGGCCGCGCGCATGGAGGGGCGCATGGAGGGGATGCGCATGCGCGGCGAAGGCCGGCACGGCCACCCCGGCATGGATCCCATGGGCCTGCCCGGGGAGGACCGCAGGTAGGTTATCGTGGGGGTGGAGCCCGCAACGATGGCCTTCGCCCCCCGACTGACCCTGGCCTTCACCCTGGCCGCCACGCTGGTGGCGGCGCCCGCACCGGCCTCCGGCGTCACCGCGTTCCGCCAATGGATCGCGGGCCAGGAGGCCGGTGGCGCGGAGCGGCGGACCTACCGGGACGCCGCCGGCGAGCACCAGGAGAACCACGAGTGGGTTCACCTTGACCGCCTGGGCGTGACCGTCTCCCAGGACCTGGCGGAGACCGCCCTGCGCCGCGCCGACGGCTCCATCGAGTTCACCTTCCGCCTTTCCCTCTCCCAGGAGCCGGTGGAAGGCCGGGCCTCCTGGAGCCCGGCCGAACCCGCCCGGCTCCGGGTCGCCTACCGCAACCTCGCCCCCAAGACCATCGACCTGCCCGAGGGCGTCCTGATCTGGCCGGGCGACGAGGACACGCGCCTGCTGGAGGCGGCCCGGTCGGCCCGGCCGGTGCACTTCCGCAGCTTCAGCGTGCCCACCCAGCAGGTCACCGGCCTGGACCTGGAACCGGTCGGTCCGGCGCCCCTGCCGGGCTTCCCGGACGCGGTCCGGTTCAAGGGCAGGTCCTCCGAGGGCGCCCTGACCGAGGACGTGGAGTTCTGGATCTCGCCGGCCCAGGGCGAAGTGCGGCAGCTCGGCACCTTCGCCGGCATCCCGCTGGTCTCCCAGCGCGCCGAGCTGCCGCCGCCGGCCGCCGGGGCTCCGGGCTCGGGTTTTTTCGAGCGGACCCTGCGGGCCGTGCCGGCCCACCCCTTCCTGGCCTGGGTCCCGGAGCTCACCGTGCGCTGGACCGGCGCGGGCGAACAGGTGCTGCCCGAGGATCCGCTCCAGCGCAGGACCGGACCCAACCGCTACCGGCTCGCCCAGGCCGCGCCGCCCACCCCGGCGGCCCAGGCCGAACTCCCGGTGACCGGAGAGCCGGACCCGGCCGACGCGCCGTTCCTGGCCGCCACGCCCCTGGTGCAGTTCCGGGACCCGGTATTCGACGGCCTGATGCACCGCCTGGCCCCGCCCCCCGGCGCCACCCGCTACCAGCTGGCCAGGCTGGTCAACGCCTTCGTCTACGACTGGATCCTGGAAAAGGACTACACCGTCGGCTTCGCCTCGGCCCAGGAGGTCGCCCGCAATCCGCGCGGCGACTGCACCGAGCACGGCGTGCTGGCGGTGGCCCTGCTGCGCCGGCTGGGCGTGCCGGCCCGTGGGGTGGTGGGCTGGATCGCCGCGGACCGGACCCTGGGCATGCACTTCTGGGCCGAGGCGCGGATCGGCGGCGCCTGGTATCCCATCGACCCGACCTTCGACATGGTCCCCGCCTCCGCCTTCCGGCTGAAGCTGGGCGCCACCGACCTGGCCGACCTGGGCTCGGTGGGCTGGGACAACGCCGGCGCGACCTTCCAGGACGGCACCTGGGCCCCCGAGGAGCCCTGGGCCGCCGCGGTGCGGGTCCAGGGCGACACCGTCTACGCCCCCGGCCGGACCCTGCGCGTCCCCGGCGCCCACTGGACCCTGAGCCAGGGCGAACTGACCCTGGTGACCGCCCGCCGCCATCCGCTGGCCGCCGCGCCCCGGCCGGCCCCGGGCCAGCCGGGGCGCCGGCTGCAGGCCCGCGGCGGCCGCCAGGGCTGGTTCGACGGGCGCCGGCTCTGGACCGACTGCGGCGGGGGCCAGTGGATCCGGGTGGAGGACCTGGACGAGGCGGAGGCCTTCGCCTTCCTGGAGAACCTCGAAGTCCGCCCCCGATCCTGATCACTCCAGGAGGTGGTCGCCGAGCTTGCGGAAGGCCCAGAGCCCGACCCCGCTGCCGATGCCGCTGAGCACCACCGCCAGGGTGACGGAGTGGAACTCCCCCAGCCACCATCCCAGCCAGCCGCCGATGGTGATGCCCAGAAAGCCGTAGAGCTTGGTCACAGGACGTTCACCTTGAGCGTGTTGGTGGTGCCCTCCTGGTAGAGCGGCAGGCCGAAGGTGAACACCACGGTGTCCCCCTTGCGGGCCCCGAAACCGTCCAGGAGGGCCTTCTCCACATCCGCCAGGGCCTCGTCGGCCGAGCCCGCCCGCGGCAGGAGCAGGGCCTGCATGTTGCGCAGGAGGCACATGCGCCGGGCGTTGGCGGGATCGGCGGTGACCCCCACCACCGCCACGTCCCCGGCCAGCCGCGAGACCATCCGGCCACTGCGGCCGCCGCCCTCGCTGAAGACCACCAGGAAGCGGGCCTCGATCTCCTGGGCGATCCGGCACGCGGCCAGCGCCACGGCCACGTCGGTACGCTTGGCCAGGTGGTTCGACAGGGTCTCGGCGCTGCGGCCCAGGCGCGGCCGGAAGTGGTGGTCGGCGTCCACCGCGATCCGGTCCAGCCAGCCGATGGCGGCCACCGGGTGGCGGCCCACCGCGCTCTCGGCGCTGAGCATCACCGCGTCGGTGCCGTCCCAGATGGCGTTGGCCACGTCCGAGGCCTCGGCCCGGGTGGGCTGGGGGTTCTCGATCATGCTCTCCAGCATCTGGGTGGCGGTGATGACCGGCTTGAGGGCCTGGCGCGCCTTGTTGATGATGCGCTTCTGCAGGGTGGGCACCTTGTCGACCCCCAGCTCCACCCCCAGGTCGCCCCGGGCGACCATCAGGCCCCAGGCCACCTCCAGGATCTCGTCCAGGTTGTCCAGGGCCGTCGGGTGCTCGATCTTGGCGATGACGGGCTGGTTCCCGCCCAGGCCGGCGATGACCTTGGCCAGGGCGCGCACATCCTCGGCCCGGCGGACGAAGCTCTGGGCGAAGATGTCCACGCCGTGCTCCACGCCCCAGCGGACGTCGTCCAGGTCCTTGGGCGTGAGGGGATTGAAGGCGACGTCGAGGCCGATGGGGTGGACGCCCTTGCGGGCCTTGAGCAGTCCGCCCACCAGGACCCTGGCCAGCACCCGGTCGGCCCGGGTCTCGGTGACCTCCACCTCCAGGTTGCCGTCGTCCAGCAGCCACCGCTGGCCGGGCCGCGCGCCCTGGAACAGCTCCGGATGCGGCAGCGGCACCCACCAGGCGAGGCCGGAGCCGCCGGCGGCGTCGCCGCCGGCCGGATAGAAGCCGCCCACCGCCCCCTCCGCCAGCTGCTGGGGCGGATCCAGGACCCCGACCCGCCATTTCGGGCCCTGCAGATCCAGGAGGACGGCCACCCGGCGGCCGACTTCGTCGGCGGTGCGGCGGACCGCCGTCAGGGCCTGGAGCCGGTCCTCCAGGTCGCCATGGCTGGCGTTGAGGCGGACCGTGTCGGCAATTTCGAGCGCTTCCCGCAAGCGGCCAGCTTCCAGCAGTGCAGGGCCCATCGTGATAACAATCTTGGTCTTGCGCACCGAGACCTCCGATCTGTCCACAAGTATTCCACAGGTTTTTCCGCAGGGTGGCGGGCATGATCGAAGGAAATTCGCCTGTCCACGCGGTATCCGAAGTGCTACCTTTTTTGGCTATCCCCAGGAGCCGACCCCATGCGCCAGATGATGGAGGAACTGATCGCCGAATTGGTGCGAAAGGACATCCCTCTTGAGATCGCCAAGCGTGAACTGGAACGGATCTACCTGGAGATGGTGCTGGCCGCCCACAATGGCAACCAGAGCGCGGCGGCGCGCCATCTGGGCATGCACCGCAACACCCTGTCCAAGAAGCTTGAACAACATCAGGCGCCGGTGCGGTATCCTGCTGTCAACTGCTGAGCGGAATCCACCACCTCACCCTGCAGAAGGATACCGATCGGCGTAACGCCTTCAGGAGGCCACGCATGACTAAGATCGGCATCAACGGGTTCGGACGCATCGGCCGCATGGTCTTCCGCGCGGCGGTCAAGCACTTCCCCGATCTCGAGATCGTGGGCATCAACGACCTGCTGGATCCCGCCTACCTCGCCTACATGCTCAAGTTCGATTCCGTGCACGGGCGCTTCCAGGGCGATGTCTCGGTGGATGGCAGCACCCTCGTGGTCAACGGCAGGAGGATCCGCCTGACCGCCGAGCGCAATCCCGCCAGCCTCAAGTGGGACGAGGTCGGCGCCGAGGTCGTGGTGGAATCCACCGGCCTGTTCCTGGACAAGGAGACCGCCAGCGCCCACCTCAAGGCCGGCGCGAAGAAGGTCATCCTCAGCGCCCCCTCCAAGGACGACACCCCCATGTTCGTCTTCGGCGTCAACCACGAGAGCTACGCCGGCCAGGAGATCATCTCCAACGCCAGCTGCACCACCAACTGCCTGGCGCCCCTGGCCAAGGTGATCAACGACGCCTTCGGCATCAAGCGCGGCCTGATGACCACCGTGCACGCCGCCACCGCCACCCAGAAGACCGTGGACGGCCCGTCCATGAAGGACTGGCGGGGGGGCCGCGGGATCCTCGAGAACATCATCCCCAGCTCCACCGGCGCCGCCAAGGCCGTCGGCAAGGTCATCCCCGCGCTCAACAAGAAGCTCACCGGCATGGCCTTCCGGGTGCCCACCTCGGACGTCTCGGTGGTCGACCTGACCTGCGAGCTGGAGCGCCCCGCCACCCACGAGGAGATCTGCGCGGCCATGAAGGCCGCCGCCGAGGGCCCCCTCAAGGGGATCGTCGGCTACACCTCGGAGAAGGTGGTCTCCACCGATTTCCGCGGCGAGAGCTGCACCTCGGTGTTCGACGCGGAAGCCAGCATCCTGCTCGACCCCACCTTCGCCAAGCTGGTGGCCTGGTACGACAACGAGTGGGGCTATTCCTGCAAGGTGCTGGAGATGGCCCGGGTGATCGCCGCCAGGTAGGTGCCTCCAGGTTCATGACGAGCCGGCAGGCGCCCCCTGCCGGCTCTTTTCGATCAGGAATACCCATGCGGATCGCCATCAACGGACTGGGCAGGATCGGCCGGCAGGCGCTGCGCGCCCTGCAGGCCGCGCCGGGCCTCGAGCTGGTCGCCCTGAACGACCTGGCCGAACCGGAAGGGCTGGCCCTGCTGGTGAAGTACGACAGCGTCCACGGCAAGGCCGCGTTCCCGGTCGCCGCCGGCCCCGCCGCCCTGGTGCTGGACGGCCGCAGCGTGCCGCTCTCCCGGGAGGCCGATCCGGCCCGGACCCCGTTCGCCGACCTGGGCGCCGAACTGGTTCTTGAATGCACCGGCCTGTTCCCCCGCCGGGACCTGGCCCTCCGCCATCTGCGCGGCAGCGTGGCCCGTGTGCTGATCGGCGCCCCGGTCCCGGACGCGGACGCCACCCTGCTGCCTGGCGTGGCCCCGGTGCGGCCCCTCCCGCCCGTGCTCAGCGCGGCCTGCCCGGCCAGCCACGCCCTGGCCCTCCTGGTCCGGGTCCTGGCCGCGGAATTCGGGGTGGAGGGCGGGATCGCCACGGCCGTCGAGAGCTACGGCAACGACCAGCGGATCCTCGATCTGCCGCATCCGGACCCGCGCCTGGCCCGGGCCGCGGCCATGAGCATGATCCCGGCCCCCAGCCACGCCGCCCGCTGCCTGGGCGAGGCCCTGCCCTGGACCCGGGGCCGCTTCGAGGCCCAGGCCGTGCGGGTGCCCACCCCGGACGTGAGCATCCTGGACCTCACCGTGACCCTGGGCCGGGACGCCGATCCCGAGGCCATCAACGCCGCGTTCGCCCGGGCCGCCCTGGAGCTCCCGGGCCTGGTGGAGATCCTCGAGGATCCCCTGGTGAGCGTGGACCTGCGGGGCCGCACCGCCAGCTGCATCCTCGACCCCTGGCTGACCCTCCGGCTGGCGCCGCGGTTCGTGAAGGTGTTCGCCTGGTACGACAACGAGGCCGCCTACGCCGCGCGCCTGCGCGACCTGTGTCTGGAGGTGGCCCGATGATCGCCATCAACGGCCTGGGCCGGATCGGCCGGCTCGCGGCGCGGCGCCTGGCGCTGTCGCGGCCGCACCGCCTGTGCGCCCTGAACGACCCGGCCGACCTGGACACGGTGGTCCACCTGCTGCGCTTCGATTCGATCCACGGCGACGACCGGCCGCCGGTGCTGGGCACCCGCCGCGGCGGCCAGGATTTCCTGGTGATGGAAGGCCAGGAGTACCCCCTGTTCCATGAGACCGACCCGGCCCGGATCCCGTTTCCGGCCTGCGGCGCGCGGGTGGTGGTGGAGGCTTCCGGCCGCTTCACCGCCCGGGCCGAGGCCTCCCGCCACCTGCAGGGCACGGTCTCGCACGTGGTCATCTCCGCCCCCAGCCCGGATCCGGACTGCACGGTGATCCACCCGTTCAACGGGCACCTCCTGGACCCCGCCCGGCACCGGGTGATCTCCAACGCCAGCTGCACCGCCCACGCCACCGCCCCCATGCTCGACGTGCTGGAGCGGGCCTTCGGCCTGTCCGCGGCCGGGATGAGCACGGTCCATGTGGCCACCAACGACCAGCGCCTCCTGGACGGCCCGCACAAGGACCCGCGCCGGGCCCGGGCCGCCTTCATGAGCATCATCCCGACCACCAGCAGCGCGTTCGGGTCCCTCCGGGGCGCCCTCCCGGACCTCGCGCCGGGCCTGGGCGGCTGGGCCCTGCGGGTGCCCTGCCTGAGCGTCAACCTGGTGGACGTCACCGCCCTGCTGGCCCGCGACGTCACCGCCGCCGACCTCCGGGCCGCCTTCGAGGACGCCTCCCGCCGCCGCCTCAAAGGCATCCTGGCGGTCTGCGACGCCCCCCTGGTGAGCCGGGACTTCACCGGCCGGGAGGAAAGCGTGGTGATGGACCTCGACCTCACCAAGGTCGTCAACGGCCGCATGGTCAAGATCTTCGGCTGGCACGACAACGAGGTGGGCTACGCCGCACGGTTGTGCGAACTGGTGGACAGCCTCTGACCGGTCCCGGCGGACCGGCCCCGGCTCAGCACCACCGCCCGGCCTCCATCCGGCGGATGCCCAGGGGGTTGCCATCCCTCAGCGCCAAGGGGAGCAGGCCTTCGGGGGCGTCCTGGTAGCAGACGGGCCGCGCCCAGCGGGTGATGGCCCGGGTGCCCACCGAGGTGGAGCCGGCGGCGCTGGTAGCGGGCCAGGGGCCGCCGTGGACCATGGCGTGGCCCACCTCCACCCCCGTGGGCACGCCGTTGAAGAGCACGCGCCCGGCCCGGGCCCGCAGGAGCGGGAGGAGATCCCGGGCGAGCTCCTCATCGGCCCGGTCCAGCCAGACCGTGGCCGTGAGCTGGCCCGGCAGCGAGGCCAGGACGGCCCGGCGCTCGGCCTCGTCCGCGCAGGCCACCAGGAGCGTGGCCGGGCCGAACACCTCGCCGGCCAGGGCAGGGTCATCCAGGAAGCGCCGCCCGACCACCTCCAGGAGGGCCGGAGCGGCGAAGGCCGCCTCCACCTCCGGGGACGCGTTTGCGGACGTGGCGCCGGCACCGAGCCTCTGGGCCGCCGCCCCCCGGTAGGCCTCCGCGAGGCGCTGCCCGAGCATGGGAGCCGGGGCCGCCCCGGCCAGCGCCCTGGCCAGCCCGGCGCGGAAGGCCTCGAAGCCAGGCCCCGCCACGGCCACGAGGAGGCCCGGGCAGGTGCAGAACTGGCCCGTGCCGTTGAGGACGGAAGCCGCCAGGGCCGCGGCCACGGCCTCCCCCCGGGCGGCCAGGGCCGCCGGCAGCACGGTCACGGGGTTGACGCTGCCCATCTCCGCGTAGACGGGGATGGGTTCGGGCCGGCCCGCGGCCAGGGCCAGGATGGCCGTGCCACCCTGGAAGGAGCCGGTGAACCCCACGGCGCGGATGGCGGGGTGCTGCACGAGCCGCCCGGCCACGGCCCGTCCGTCGTCGAACAGGAGGGTCAGGACCCCGGGGGGCAGGCCCAGGCCCGCCAGGACGCCCTGGGCGGCCCGCACGGCGCATTCGCTGGTGCCGGGGTTCAGGGGGTGGGCCTTGAGGACCACCGGGCAGCCCGCGGCCAGGGCCGAGGCGGTGTCCCCGCCGAGGGCGCCGAAGGCCAGGGGGAAGTTGGAGGCCCCGAACACGGCCACCGGCCCCAGCGGTTCCAGCATGGAACGCAGGTCCGGCCTGGGGGCGGGGCTGCGCCCGGGGTCCCCGGGATCCACCCGCGCCTCCACCCAGGAGCCCTCCCCGGCGACCTCCGCGAACAGCCTGAGCTGGAAGCAGGTCCGGGCCAGTTCGCCCCTGAGGCGGGGTTCGGGCAGGGCCGTCTCCGCCCGGGCCCGGGCCACCAGCTCCTCCCCCGCCGCCTCCAGCGCCGCGGCCAGGGCCCGGAGCAGGCCGGCCCGGCCCGGCCCGCCCAGGGCCTCGAGCGCCGGCGCCGCCGCCAGGGCCGCGGCCACCGCCAGGTCCACCTCGCCGGCGGTGGCCGGGTGGAAGGGGGGGTCCAGGCTTCGGCCGGTGGCGGGATCCACGGCCTTGAAGGGGGCGGGACCGGGCTGACCCAGGCGGGTGCCGAGCAGGGAAAGGCCTTGGAGCATGGGGAACCTCGCGGAAAGGATCAGTTTCGGGTGGCCAGGGCGTGCCGCAGGAGGCCCAGGGCCTCTTCGCGCTCCGCCCCGGCGAGCACGGCCCGGGGGGCCCGCATGCGCTCGCTGCCCCAGCCCATCTCCTGCTGGACCAGCTTGATGAGCTGCACGAACTTGGGCACGGTGTCCAGGCGCAGGAGGGGCAGGAACCAGGCATAGAGCCGGAAGGCCTGCTCGGCCCGGCCGGCCTCGGCCAGGCGCATCAGTTCCACGCTCTCCCCCGGGAAGGCGTTCACCAGCCCCGCGATCCAGAAGGAGGCGCCCATGGCCACCCCCTCCAGGAGGGCGTCGTCCACCCCCACGCCCAGGGCCAGGCGGTCGCCGATGAGGGCGCGGATGCCCGCCAGCCGGCGCACATCCGTGCTGCTCTCCTTCACGGCGGCGAGGTTCGGGTGGCGCCCGGCCAGTTCGGCGATCTGCCAAGGCAGGAAGTCCGCCTTGTAGGCCACGGGGTTGTTGTAGAGCAGGCAGGGGAGGCGGGTGGCCTCCAGAACCGCGCCCATGTGGGCCCGCAGCTCCGGCCAGTCGCCGGCGTAGACGTAGGGCGGCAGGACCATGAGGCCCCGGGCCCCGGCGGCCTGGGCGGCCCGGGCCAGGGCCACGGCCTCCGCGGTGGCCAGGGCGGCGATGCCGGGGATCACCGGCAGGTCCCCCGCGGCCTGGACGCAGGTGCTTATGACCGCGATCTTCTCGTCGAAGCCGAGGGTGGCCCCCTCGCCCAAGGATCCGCACGGCACCAGGCCCGTGCAGCCGTGCTCCAGGAGCCACCGGGCATGGGCTTCCAGAACCGGGTGGTCGACGGGCCCCTCGGGCAGGAAGGGGGTGGTGATGGCAGGCAGGACGCCCTGGAAGATGCTCATGGCCGCTCGCTTTCAAGTGCGCCGACAAGGTCGGCGAAGGAGGTGGGGACGAGGGGGACGCGGGGGCCGCCCGGTTCCCATCCGTACAGGAATTCCGTGGCAGGCGCGCAGGTGCGGCCCTGGCACCGGCCCATGCCACACCGGGCGTGGAGCCTCGCGTCCCGGCCCCGGGTGAAGGTCCGGACCTCGCCCACGGTCACGTTCTCGCAGCGGCAGAGCACCGTGCCGGGCTCCGCCAGGTCGCGCAGTTCCGGCCGCAGGGCGAACGCCGCCTCCAGGGCCAGGCCCCAGGCCCGGGCCCGGCGCGCGGCTCCGGAGCCGCCCAGGGCCTGGCTCTCCCGCCCCGCGGCGGCGAGGCCCGCGACCCGGCCCTCGGCCAGGGACTTGGCCACCCCGCCCACCCCGGTGGACTCGCCGGCCGCGAACACGTCCGGAAGGTCGGTGCGCTGGAAGTGGTCCACGGCCACCGCGCCGGCCCGGATCCCGCAACCCAGGAGCCGCGCCACGTCCAGATTGGGCACCAGGCCGAAGCCACAGGCCAGGTAGTCGGCCTCCAGGACCCGGGGGCCTCCGGGGGTGGCCAGGTGCACTTCGCGGAGGGCGCCCTCCCCTTCCGCCCGGGTCACCCAGGTCCCCGGTTGGAGCGGCAGGTTCAGGAAGGCCAGAGCCTGGGCAAGCAGTCCCGGCTGCCTCAGGAGGCCGGGACCCAGGCGGAGCAGCGCGGACCGGGGCGCCTGCTCGGCGACGACCCGAACCAGGGCGCCCTTGCGTCGCAGGAAGGACGCCACCGCCAGCAGCAGGGGGCCGGTGCCGGCGACCACCACCCGCCGGCCCGCCACATCCAGGCCGCCCTTCACCAGGGCCTGGAGGCCGCCGGCCCCGAGCACCCCGGGGAGGGTCCACCCGGGGAATGGCAGGAAACGCTCCCGGGCCCCGGTGGCGAGGACCAGCCGGTCGTAGGGGAGGATCTCGGGCCCCCCGGGACCCAGGAGGCCGAGGCGGCCCGTGGCCGGATGGGTGATCACCCGCCGGCCCAGGCACAGGGCGACGGAGCTGGCCGCCAGGGCCCGGAGGCAGGCACCGGCCCGGCCTCCCGGATGCTTTCCCCAGAGGCCCCGCCAGATCTGGCCGCCCGGCTCGGGCAGGGCATCCACCAGGGTGACCCGGGCGCCATGCCGGTCCGCCGCCAGGGCGGCCTCGAGGCCGGCGGGACCGGCGCCGATCACCACGACCTCAGCCACGGGCCACCACCATGCCATCCCGGGCCGGGGTGAGGCAGGCCAGCGCCTCCCGGCCGTCCAGGAGGACCCGGCACTCGAAGCACTGGCCCATGCCGCAGAGGGGCCCCCTCGGCTCCCCGGCCAGGCCGTGGCAGGCCACGGGGGGCTGGCCCAGGGCCGCGGCCAGGAGGGCGCCCTCCGGGAGGTCCACGGCCAGGCCGTCCACGAACACCCTAGGCATGGGCCGCCTCCGGGAACCGCGCGGGGAGGTAGGGCCAAGGGTCCAGGGCCGCGGGCCGGCCCAGGATGGCCGCGGCGATGAGCTCGGCGGTGGCCGGGGCGGTGGTGATGCCCAGCCCCTCGTGGCCGCAGGCCAGGAACAGGCCGGGCCGGCCCGGCGCAGGCCCGATCAGCGGCCGGTGGTCGGGGGTGGTCGGCCGCAGGCCGGTCCAGACCCGCACCACGGGCATGTCCGCGAGGCCCGGGACGAAGCCCAGGGCCCGCTGGATCATGCGGCGCAGCACGGCCGGCCGGGGGGCGGGGTCGAGGTCCCCGAACTGTCGGCTGGAGCCCAGGAGCAGCTGGCCGTTGGGCCTGGGCTGCAGGTTGAAGGCGACGCTGTCGGCGTCGGAGCCGTGGGCGGACTTCAGGTAGCCCAGCTCCACCAGCTGGTGCCGAAGGAAACCGGGCCGGCGCACGGTGATGGCCAGGTGGCCCTTGCGCCCGGCCAGGGGCAGGCCGGGCAGCAGATCGGTGGCGGCGCAGCCGACCGCCAGCACCACGGCCCCGGCGGAAAGGCGGGAACCATCCCGCAGGCGCACGCCCCCGGGCTCCAGGGCCGCCACCGCCACGCCCGTCAGGATCCGCGCCCCCGCCCGCGCCGCGCCCTCGGCCAGCAGGCGGGCCGCGGCCGGCGGGTAGAGCACCGAATCGCCCGGCACGTGCATCCCCCCGGCCATGGCTGGGGCCAGGCAGGGCGCCATGGCGTGGAGTTCCTCCGGGCCCAGGAGGCGGGCGTCGACGCCGGCGGCGCGATAGGCCGCGCAGCGGGGCGCCACGAGGGCCAGCTCCTCCTCGTCCGAGGCCACCCAGAGGGTGCCGCAGGGGTCCAGCTCCAGGGCGGGCCCCAGTTCCGGGGCCCAGGCGCGCCAGCGTTCCTGGCCCAGCCGGCAGAACGCCAGCTCCTCCGGAGAGCCGTCCAGGGCCACCAGATGGCCCATGGCCGCGCCGGTGGCGGAGCACCCAAGGCCTCCGGCCTCCAGCAGGGTCACCGCGCACCCGGCCTCGGCCAGCACCCGGGCGCAGGCCGACCCCACTGCGCCGCCGCCGACGATGAGGACGTCCGGGCTCAAGGGCGGACCTCCGGAATCCCGTAGGCGAAGGGGTCCCGGGGATCGAGGATGAGCGTGGCCTCGCCGGTGACGTAGGCCCGGCCCTGGATGTGGGGAAGGAGCCTCCCCTCGTCCCGGGCCAGCCACCCCGCGAAGACCGACCCGATCAGGCTCTCCTGCCGCCATACCTCCCCTTCCTTGATCCGGCCGTCCTCCAGGAGGCAGGCCAGCTTGGCGGAGGTGCCGGTGCCGCAGGGGCTGCGGTCCCAGGCCAGGCCCGGGCAGAGGACGAAGCTGCGGCCGTGGTTGGCGGGGTCCGCCGGCGGTCCGGTGAACTCCACGTGGTCGATCTCGGCGCCCTCGGCGCCGGTGATCCCCGCCCGGCCCAGGGCCGCCCGGGTGGCGGCGGTGGCCTCCAGGAGCCGGGCCAGCTGGCCCGGTTCCAGGGCCAGCCCGTGGTCCTCCACCAGGAAGAACCAGTTGCCGCCCCAGGCCACGTCGCCGTGGACCCTTCCCAGCCCGGGGACTTCCAGGGCCACTCCGCGGCGATGGCGCCGTGCGGGCACGTTGACCACCACGGCGGCGCCATCCTCCCGCAGCTCGACCGCAACGGCCCCCACCGGGGTGTCCAGGCGCATTCGCCCCGGCCGCAGGCGGCCCAGGTGGCGCAGGGTCTCCACCACCCCGAGGGCCCCGTGGCCGCACATGCCGAGGGTGCCCACGTTGTTGAAGAAGATCACCCCCACCTGGCAGGTGGGATCGAACGGCTCGACCAGGAGGGCGCCCACCAGGACCTCCGAGGCCCGGGGTTCGCAACTGAGCGCCCGGCACCAGGACCCGTGCTCCGCGGCGAGCCGGGCCCGGCGCTCCGCCAGGGGCCCGCGGCCCAGGTCGGGCCCGCCCGCCAGCACCACCCGGGTGGGCTCGCCGCCGGTGTGGCTGTCGATGACGGATACGCGCAGGGGCTCAGGCACGGGTTCCTTTCCGGGTGGCTCCCAGAATGGGGTGCCGCGGGGCCGGAATCTTGTGCCCGATCCCCGCGCAGCCGCCGGAAATCGCCAAAAGGACCCGCGGATCGTCCTATATTGCTCCCATGACCGCCCGCACCCCCTCCGGCCTCGACGCCCTGCTCGGCACCTTGGACAGCCTCGCCTTCGTGGAGGAGCTGTTCGACCGGGTGCGGGACGCCGTCTTCACGGTGAAGGACCCGCAGGGCCGGTACCTGGCCATGAGCCGGAGCGGCGTCGAGCGCTGCGGCCTCGCCTCCAAGGCCGCGGCCCTGGGCCGCACCGCCTTCGACCTCTGGCCCCCGGAGATGGCCCGGCGCTACGCCGAGCAGGACGCCAGCCTCCTGCGCACCGGGCGCCCCTTCGTGGACGCCCTGGACCTCACCCTCTACCCGGATCTCCGTCCCGGCTGGTGCCTCACCCAGAAGGTGCCCCTGAAGGACCGCTCCGGGCGGGTGGTGGCCCTGGCCTGCCTCAGCACGGATCTCCCCGAACCCAGCCGCGCCGGCCTCATCGATGCCCCCTTCGCCCGGGCGGTGGACCATATCCACGCCCACTACGCCGAGGGCCTGCGCCAGGAGGACCTGGCGGCGGTGGCCGGGCTCTCCCTGGCCCAGTTCGAGCGCCGGATGAAGAAGCTCTTCCACCTGAGCCCCGGGCAGTACGTCATGAAGGTGCGGATCCAGGCCGCCACCCTGGCCCTGGCCGAGACGGCCAAGCCCATCGCCGCCATCGCCCTGGAGACGGGCTTCTGCGACCAGGCCGCGCTCGGCAGGCACTTCAAGCAGGTGGTGGGGCTGACCCCCGCGGCCTACCGGAAGTGGGTTCGCGAAGGCGGAGTCCGTTAGGCCGGGGCCGGCGGCCCTGCGATACTCCAACCGATGCATACCACCGTCCTGTTGATCTTCGCCGGCGTCTACCTGGGCATGGTCCTGGGCGAGATCCCCGGCCTCCGGCTGGACCGGGCCGGGATCGCCCTTCTCGGCGCCATCGCCCTCGTGGCCACCGGCCACACCACCCCCGCCAAGGCCTGGGCGGCCGTGGACGTCAACACCATCGCCCTGCTGTTCGGCCTGATGATCGTCTCGGCGCAGTTCCGGCTGTTCGGGTTCTACACCTGGGTCGGCGCGCGGCTCGCCACCGGAGAGGTGCCGCCCCGGACCCTGCTGGCCCTGGTCGTGGCGGCCTCGGGCGGCCTTTCGGCGCTGCTGGCCAACGACATCGTGTGCCTGGCCATGACCCCGATCCTGGTCGAACTGTGCGCCAAGCGCCGCCTGGATCCGGTGCCCTACCTCCTGGCCCTGGCCTGCGCCGCCAATGTGGGGTCCGCGGCCACCCTGATCGGCAATCCCCAGAACATGCTCATCGGCCAGGTGCTCGGATTGCGATTCGCCCGCTACCTGGTGGCCGGGGGGGTGCCCGCCGTCCTGGGCCTGGCGGTGGTGTGGGGCCTGATCGCCCGGATGTGGCGCGGCCGCTGGGCCGGCGACCTGGCAATCCCGGCGCTGGCCCAGGTCCCCTTCAACGCCTGGCACACCCTGAAGGCCGCCGGGGTGCTTGGCGCCCTCGTGCTCGCGTTCTGCCTGGGCCCCTGGCCGTTCGGTGCAGTGGCCCTCACCGCGGCCGGGATCTTGCTGACCAGCCGGAAGATGGACTCACGGGACGTGCTCGGCCTGGTGGACTGGCAGCTGCTGGTGCTGTTCATGGGGCTGTTCGTGGTCAATCATGCCGTCCAGGAGACCGGCCTGGCCGCAGCCGGGATGGCCCACCTGTCCGCGCGCGGACTCAACCTGCAGGCGCCCGCGGTCCTGTTCGGGGTGACCGCGGTCCTGTCCAACCTGGTCTCCAACGTCCCGGCGGTGATGCTGCTGCTGCCCACGACCGCCCACAGCCTCTCCGGACCGATCCTCGCCCTCGCCTCCACTTTCGCGGGCAATTTCCTGATCGTCGGCAGCATCGCCAACATCATCGTGGTCGACCAGGCCGGCCGGCTCGGAGTCCGCATCGACTGGCGCACCCACGCGAAAGTGGGCATCCCGGTGACCCTCGCGACCCTTGGCCTGGCCGCGCTGTGGCTGTTCATGCTGGGAAAGACCGGCTTCAGATGCTGGTGACCCATTCTGCTTTTATTTATCGGCGGTCCTCGGGAATTCACCCTTCGCCCTGAGCCCACTCCCCGATGCCGCTGAGCTGCTCCAGGACCGCCGCCACCAGCGCCGGCGCGGGTTCGCCCCAGGTGCGGGTCCGGGCCTGGCCGGGCCCCGGGATGTGGACGACGTGGACGGACACGTCCCCGGAAAAGTCCGGGTGCATCGCCAGCGGCCGGCCCAGGGCTTCCATATCCAATCCTTCCAACCATTCCGTCGGCAGGGTGCCCAGGCGCGCGCCGGGGACCAGGGCGCCGACCTCGCGGGGCTGCACCAGCACCAGGTGATGGCGGCCGTCCAGGGTTCCGTGCCAGGCCAGGAAGGCCGGCAGGGGCCCGAAGCCGATGCCGCCCTTGCGCCATTCCGGCCAGGCGGAAAGGTTCTCGAGCCCCGCGGCATCGGCGGCGGCCATGGCCAGCCGGGCCAGATCGGGGTCGCGCTTCGGCAGCCAGGGTGCAAGGTGGGTTTCGTACATGGGGCCATTATAGATAGGCTAGAGGGATGGAAAAGTCCGCAGGTCCCCGCGTCGCCACCGGCCAGCAGATCGGGGTTGGCTGGACGCCGGCCCTTTCGGTCGTAAAGGCCCTGGCCGCATTGGCCGAGGCCCGCCGCATCGGCGGCGAAGCGGTCTACTGGCTGGCCGACGAGGACCATGACCAGTTGGAAGTGGCGACAACAATTGGCTTCCAGGAGAGTCGCATCCTCCGGCACCGGTTCCACTTCCAGGCGCCCGTGGGCACGGCCACCGGCTGGCTGCCCTGGGGTCCGGCCCAGCAGAAGGACGCCGAAGCCCTCTGGGGCGAGGTTCCGGCGGCCACCGAACCGACCCTTCGCGGCCATGCTCTGGCCCTGGGCGAACCCCTCTGGCGGCGCGGCATCCGGCCGTTCTCGCCGACCGCGCCGGATCTCCGCCAGCCGATCCAGGGGGAGCTCGCGCGTTGGCGCGGCCTGGACCTGGAGCGGACCCTGGCGGCCCAGGCCGAGGCCCTGGAGGCCGCCGGCGTGCGGTTCGGCCTGGACCCCCGGCAGCAGGCGGCCTGGTTCAGCCTGGACCCCGCCAGCGGCCGGCGCCGTCGGCTCGAGCCCGGCCAGCCCTGCCCGGCCCGCGCCTGGCTGAGCCCGGGCGCGGCCCTGCGCCCGCTCATGCAGTCCCTGCTGATCCCGGGGCTGGAAGCCGTGGTCCTGGGCCCGGCCGAACGGGCCTACTGGCGGCTGACCGAACCCTGCTGGGAACGGGTCGGCCTGCGCCCGCCGCGGATCGTCCCCCGGCCCTCGGCCTACGTCCTCCCGCCCGGCCTGGCGCTGACCCCGGCCCAGCTGGAGCCTTTGCGGGCGGGAAATTGGGCGGCCTTCCTGGCGCCGGCCGACCCGGTCCTGCCGAGCCGGTCCTTCGCCGCCACCCCGGATCCGGGCTGGGAGCCGGCCCTGCGGGCGCGGTTCGCCCAGGAGGCGGCCCGGACCCGGCTGCGCCTGGAAAAGCTGGACCGGCGCTATTGGCGGGACCAGGCCGCGGCCACCCTCGGCCTCGACCCGGAGCGGCTCCGGCAGCAGCTGTTCCCCCTTGGGCTGCCCCAGGAAAGGGTCCTTCCCGGCCTGCTCTGGTTGCGCCAGGATCAGCTTGTGGACCGGCTCCTGGACCAACTCGGCGGGCCGGCCGCCAGCATCCTCGTGGAGGGCCTGTGAGCGACGTGGATATTCTGGTGGTGGGCGCCCATCCCGATGACGCGGAAGTGCATGTCGGCGGGTTGCTCGCCTTGGCCGCCCGGCGTGGCCTGCGCACGGCCATCCTGGATCTGACCCGGGGCGAAATGGGCACCCGCGGCGATGCCGCCACCCGCCATGCCGAGGCGATGGCGGCGGCCGGGATCCTGGGCGCCGAGCGGATCATCCTCGACCTTCCGGACGCCCGGTTCGAGGAATCCGAACCCAACCGCCTGAAGGTCATGGTCCAGATCCGCACGCTCAGGCCCTCGGTCGTCATCCTGCCCGCCCCGGACGATCGCCACCCGGATCACTGCCGGGCCTTCCGGCTGGCCCGGGACGCCGCCTATTATTCCGGACTGAAGAGCTACCCCTGCCCCCTGGCCCCCTGGCGCCCGGCCGGGGTGGCCTGGGTGGGCGGCGAGAATCCCGGCCAGCCGGACCTGGTGGTGGACGTGAGCGCCGTCTGGGCCCAACGGATGGCCGCCTTCGATGCTTTCGGCAGCCAGTTCACCCAGGACCCCGCCCTGCCCCCGACCCGCATCGCCGATCCGGCCTTCCGGCGGGGCGTGGAGGGCCGGGCCATGCACTGGGGCTCGCTGATCACGGTGGCCTGGGCCGAGGCCCTGTGGACCACCCGACCGGTGCCGCCGGCCCTGCTCAGGCTGCTGGGCGGGCTCGCATGAACCGCCAGGAGACCCAGTGGCTCGGCGAGATCCTCGCCCGGGGCGACGGGGTCCGGGACGGCCGGGTCCTGGTGGCCTGTTCCGGCGGCGGCGATTCCCTGGCCCTGCTTTCGTTCCTGTGGGCGGTGCGGCGCAGCCTCGGGCTGGAGCTGCTGGTCGCCCACGCCCACCACGGCCTGCGGCCGGAAGCCGAGGCCGACGCCGAGCTGGTGCGGGCGCTGTGCCGCTCCGGGGACCTGGACCTCATGGAGGTCGGACTGGACGTGCGCGGCCATGCCCGGAGCCGCGGGCTGGGACTGGAGACCGCGGCCCGGGAGCTGCGCTGGGGCTGGCTGCGGGCCCAGGCCCGGGCCAGCGGGGCGATCGCGGTGGCCACCGGCCACACCCTGGACGACCACACCGAGACGGTCCTGGTGCGGCTGGCCCGGGGCGGCGGCGCCGGCAGCCTGACGCCCCTGCCGCCCCGCCAGGAGCTGCGCTGGTCCCCGCTGATCCAGGCGCGCCGGGCCGGACTGCGGTCCTACCTGGTGCGCAAGGGCCTGGCGTGGCGGGAGGATCCCAGCAACGAGGAGCCCTTCACCCCGCGCAACCGGTGGCGCCACCTGCTCGGATCGATGCGCAAGGAGGCCCCCGCCCTGGACGACCACCTGTGGGAGACCCACATGCAGGTGGCCGAGCTTGAGGAACTCAAGGACCGGCAGGTGGCGTCCTGGCGCGGAGCCCGCTGGGAAACGGATGCCGGGGCCATCCTTCTGGCCCGGGACTGGACCGAGCCGGAGCTCCGCTGGACCCTGGAGGAAGCCTGCCGCAGACAGGGCTGGCCCCGCGAGGCGGTGCTGCTGCGGGGGCTCTCCGCCTGGCTCCTGCCCCACCTCCAGCGCCGCCCGGGCCGCGCCACCACCCGGACCTGGGGCGGCTGGCACCTTGCGGGAACTCCCACGGATAGCATATTTCCATGGTGTTTGCAGAGAAGTTGAGAACCTGGAGGCCGCCGGTGGCATCCAAAGTCAAGAACCCCCGGCTCCGAACCGGTTAGACTGGAAGCTGGTGGGGATCACCCCCCTGGAGGCCCCTTGAATTCGATGATGAAAAGCGCGCTGGTTTGGATCGGGATCATCGCCCTGGTGCTGCTGGCCCTGAAGCAGATCCCGACCAACAACCGCGTGAACGAGATCCCCTTCTCCACCTTCTACACCGAAGGCGTCGAAGGCAAGTACCGCAGCGTGACCCTCACCGGGGTGGACATCGAGGGGACCTACAAGAACCCCTACAAGTCCTCCAAGGGCGAGGCGATCGAGAAGTTCAAGACCGTGGCCCCGCCCATGCAGGATCTGGGCAAGACCATCCTGGGCTGGAAGCAGGAAGGCCAGCTCGAGGAGTTCAAGGCGGCCAAGCCCAGCGAGAACAACTTCATGTACATGCTGGTGTTCTGGGGCCCGCTGCTGGTGTTCGTGGTGCTCTGGTTCGTGTTCATGCGCCAGGCCCAGATGGGCGGCAACAAGGCCCTCAGCTTCGGCAAGGCCCGCGCCCGCGGGCTGTCCACCTCCAACCGGCGGGTCACCTTCGCCGACGTGGCGGGGTGCGACGAGGCCAAGGAGGAGCTGCAGGAGATCGTGGAGTTCCTCAAGGATCCCGCCAAGTTCGTCAAGCTGGGCGGCAAGATCCCCAAGGGCGTGCTGCTCATGGGCCCTCCGGGCACCGGCAAGACCCTCCTGGCCCGGGCCATCTCCGGCGAGGCCAAGGTGCAGTTCTTCTCCATCTCGGGCTCCGATTTCGTCGAGATGTTCGTGGGCGTGGGCGCCTCGCGGGTCCGCGACCTGTTCGAGCAGGGCAAGAAGAACGCACCCTGCATCATCTTCATTGACGAGATCGATGCCGTCGGCCGGCACCGGGGCGCGGGCCTGGGCGGCGGCCACGACGAGCGCGAACAGACCCTCAACCAGCTGCTGGTCGAGATGGACGGCTTCGAAGGCAACGAGGGCGTGATCCTCATCGCCGCCACCAACCGCCCCGACGTGCTGGATCCGGCCCTCCTCCGGCCCGGCCGGTTCGACCGCCGGGTGGTGGTGGACCGCCCCGACCTCAAGGGCCGCTTCGAGATCCTGAAGGTGCATACCGCCGACAAGATCCCCCTCAGCCCCGACGTGGACCTGGAAGTGATCGCCCGCGGCACCCCGGGCTTCGCCGGCGCCGACCTGGCCAACCTCTGCAACGAGGCCGCCCTCTATGCCGCCCGCACCAGCAAGAAGTGGGTCGAGATGATCGACTTCGAGCAGGCCAAGGACAAGGTGTTCATGGGCACCGAGCGCAAGTCCATGGTCATGACCGACGAGGACAAGCGCGACACCGCCTACCATGAGGCCGGCCATGCCGTGGTGGCCGCGACCATCATCGGCGCCGACCCGGTGCACAAGGTCACCATCATCCCCCGGGGCCGGGCCCTGGGCGTCACCTGGCAGCTGCCCGAGCGCGACCGCTACTCGTCCACCCGGGAGCGCATGGAGGGCGAGATCGCCATCCTCATGGGCGGCCGGGTCGCCGAGGAGACCTTCTTCGACCGGCTCTCCACCGGCGCCGCCAACGACATCGAGCGGGCCACCCAGATCGCCCGGCGCATGGTCTGCGACTACGGAATGAGCGAAAAGCTGGGCCCGCTCAGCTTCGGCCAGGGCGAGCACGAGATCTTCCTGGGCCGGGATTTCAGCCAGCGCCGGGATTTCTCCGACGACACCGCCCGGCTCATCGATTCCGAGGTGCGCTCGATCATCATGCGCAACTTCGAACGGGCCAAGACCATCATCCGCGAGAAGCGGGAGATCCTCATCGGCCTGGCCGAAGCCCTGCTGGTGCGCGAGACCCTGGACGCCACCGACGTGATCCGCCTGATGAACGGCGAACAGCTGCCCCCCAAGCCCGTTCCGGCCGCCGAGGCCAGCTCCAGCAAGCCCATGGACAATCCCCCCGATCCCGGCCTCAAGCCCGCCCTCAGCCCCGCCTGACGGCGCCATGTCCGCACCCTGCTGGGAGACCGGTTCGGGCCGGCTGGCGCTGGCCGAGCCGCTGTTCCTGGGCATCCTCAACGCCACGCCCGACTCGTTCAGCGACGGCGGCCGGTTCCTGGACCCGGACCGGGCCCTGGACCAGGCCCGCAGCCTCCTCGACCAGGGCGCCCGGGTCCTGGACCTGGGCGCCGAGAGCACGCGGCCCGGCGCCGCGCCGGTCCCGCCCGAGGAGGAATGGGCCCGGCTCGAGCCGGTGCTGGCCCGGCTCAGGACCGAGCTGCCGGCCCTCCCGGTCAGCCTGGACACCCGCCACCCCGAGGTCGCCGCCCGGGGCATCCGCCTGGGCGCGGCCGCCATCAACGACGTCACGGGGTTCCAGGATCCCGAGCTGCTGCACATGGCCTGCAACAGCGATTGCGGCCTGATCGCCATGCGCAGCCGGCTGGCGGGTTCCGACCTGGTGTTCCCCCCCTATGGGGGCCCGGGATACGCCAGCGCCGATTCCGCCACGGCCGAACTCGCCGCGGTGCGGGACCGGCTGCTCCAGGCCGGGGTCCGGCCCGAGCGCATCCTCCTGGACCCGGGCTTCGGCTTCGGTACCACCTTCGGCGAGGAACAGGCGATCTGGGCCGGGCTCGAGGCCCTGCCTGCCGCCCTCGGCTGGCCGGTTGAACGGTTCTGCATCGGCATCTCGCGCAAGCGCTTCCTGGCCTGGCGCGCCGCCAGCCCCGCCCTGCCGCCGCGGGAACGGGACGGCCTGGGCGAGCGCGCCCACCGGGAGGCGATCCGCCTGGGCTACCGGGTGTTCCGCAGCCACGCGGTGTCCAGGCCGCGGATCCGCGAGGCCGTCCCGGCCGATGCGGCCATCCTGGGCCGGCTCCAGGTCGCCTCCTGGCAGGCGACCTACCGGGGCATCCTGCCGGAATCGAGCCTTTCGGGTCTTTCGGAGGAGGTCCAGGCCGCGGCCTTCGCCCAGAGCCTGGCCCAGGCCGGACCCGGGTTCCGGGTGTGGCTGCTGGAAAGCCGGGGCCAGCCCATGGGCTTCGCGGTGGCCGGGCCCAGCCGACCGCAGGAGGGACCGGGCACCCCGCGGGCCGGGGAGATCCACGCCATCTACCTGCTCCCCGAAGCCTGGGGCCAGGGCCTCGGGCGCGCCCTCATGGAACATGCCCTGGCGGGCCTCTGCGAGGCCGGCTTCGGGGTCGCCCAGCTCTGGGTCCTGGAACGCAACAGCCGGGCCCGCGCCTTCTACGAGGCCGGAGGCTGGGCCCTGGCCGGCAGCCCCCGGACCGAGTGGCAGGACGGCATCGCCCTGCGCCAGGTCCAGTACCGGCTGGTCCTGGATCCCGGGGCCTCCGGGTTGTAGACTCCAACCATCAGCTTACAAAGCGGCAAGGATGACCATGGCGTTGAAATTTTTCGGTACGGACGGCGTGCGCGGCAAGGCCTTCGACTCCCCCCTGACCCTCGACGAGACCGCCCGCTGGGGTGCCGCCTGGGCCGAGGTGGCCCTGGCCCGGGGGATCGCGGAGCTGGTCGTGGGCTGGGATCCCCGGCTCAGCTCGGAACCCCTGGCCGAGGCCTTCGTCTCCGGCCTCCAGGGCCGGCTCCGGCTCTGCATCCTGGGCCTGGTGCCCACCCCGGCGGTGGCCTACGCCGCCCAGCAGCGCCCCAGCGCCTGGGGCCTGATGCTCTCGGCCAGCCACAACCCGCCCGAGGACAACGGCATCAAGGGCTTCGACGGCAGCGGCGAGAAGCTCTCGGAGGAGGATGAGGCCGCCGTGGAGGCCGCCTACGAGGGCCTGGCCGGGATCCGGGCCGGGCGCGCCTTGCTGCCCGTGCAGCAGGACATCCCCCAGGACTACATCCGCCAGCTGCAGCCCCTGGACCTGCCCCCCGATTTCAGCGTGGTCCTGGACTGCGCCCACGGGGCCACCGCGCCCTGGGCCCCGCAGACCTTCCGGGGCGGCCGCATCCATTGGCTGGGCGTGCCCGCCGACGGCGCCCGGATCAACGTCGGCGTCGGCTCCACCCACCTGGACGGCCTGGCCGCCAAGGTACGGGAATTGGGCGCGGACCTCGGCCTGGCCTTCGACGGCGACGGCGACCGCTGCCTGGCCGTGGACCCGCAGGGCGAGCTGGTCGACGGCGACCAACTGCTCTGGCTGCTGGCCCAGGACCTGCACGCGCGGGGTGCGGCCCTGCCCGGTGTGGTCGGCACCCTCATGACCAATGCCGGCCTGGAGCAGGCCCTGAAGGGGATCGGCGTCCCCTTCGTCCGCACCCAGGTGGGCGACAAGTTCATGCTGCGCGAACTGGGCCGGCGCCGCTGGGACCTGGCCGCCGAGGCGTCCGGGCACCTCATCCAGAAGCACGTGGGCCCCTCCGGGGACGGCCTGGCCACCGCCCTGGCCGTGGTGCGCGCCCTGATCGGCCGGGAGCCGGCCCAGCGCTGGTCCTGGCGCTTCACTCCCTGGCCCCTGCGGCTGGTGAACCTGGTGGCCCGGGACCGCCGGCCGGTGGCCGACTGCCCCCGCCTGACCGCGGCCATCGCCGCGCTGGAGGCCGACCATGGCGAGGAGGTGCGGATCGTGGTCCGCTGGTCCGGGACCGAGCCCAAGCTCAGGCTCATGGTCGAGGCCCAGTCGGAGGGCCTCATGAACGCCGCCCTGGAATCCCTGGAGGGCGCCGCCCGGGCCGACCTGGCCCTGGCCTGAGCGCCGATCGCGGCGGGCCGGTTCCGAATCTGCTAGGCTGGAATCCCAGCCCACCGTTCCAGGAGTCCGAAGTGCCCGTACGTCTTGGCGTCAACATCGACCACGTGGCCACCATCCGCCAGGCCCGGGGCACCCACGAACCCGAACCGGTCGCCGCCGCCCTCCTGGCCCAGGGCGCCGGCGCCCACGGCATCACCGTCCACCTGAGAGCCGACCGCCGCCACATCCAGGAGCGCGACGTGAAGCTGCTCAAGGAGGTCCTGGCCGTGCCGCTCAACATCGAGTGCGCCGCCAGCGCCGAGGCGCTCGAGGCGGTGGTCCCGGTCAAGCCGGCCTGGGTCACCCTGGTGCCCGAGACCCGGGAGGAGCTCACCACCCAGGGCGGCCTGGATGCCCTGTTCCTGCACACCCACCTGCGCCCGATCATCCGCGAGCTGCACGCCTCCGAGATCCGGGTGAGCCTGTTCATCGACCCCCACCCGGACCAGGTCAAGATGGCCGCCAAGCTGGAGGCCGAGGCGGTCGAGTTCAACACCGGCGTCTACGCCGACCTTGCCCCCGGCGCCGACCCCGGCCCCGAACTGGCCCGGCTGCGGGAATCGGCGCGCCTGGCCTTCAAGCTCGGACTCAAGGTCCTGGCCGGCCACGGCCTCACCCTCCAGAACGTCGGCCCGGTCGCCGCCATCCCCGAGATCGAGGAGCTCAACATCGGCCACGCCATCATCGGCCGGGCCATCCTGGTCGGGCTGGAGAAGGCCGTGAGGGAGATGATCGGCGCGATCAACGAAGGCGGGATATGACGGCAGGCGGCAGCGGCTCCAGGCGTCGGGGGGGTGGCTGATGTCCACGCTCCGGGGCAGCCTGCAGAGCATCTCCCTGATGGACGTCATCCAGCTGCTGAACGTCAACCGCAAGACCGGCAAGCTCCTGGTCAGCCAGGACAAGGCCACCGGCGTGCTCTATGTGCTCAACGGCGACGTCGTCCACGGCGAGACCGCCCAGGTGCTCGGGGAATCCGCCGCCTTCGAGATCCTGGAATGGGACCGCGGCGAGTTCGAGTTCATCACCACCAAGTTCAAGGCCCCCACCACCATCCGGCGCAGCGTCCCGGACCTGCTGATGGAGGCGGCGCGCACCGTGGATTCCCGCAAGCACCTGCGGGGCATCTTCCCGAGCCTGCAGGTGGTGCCCTGGCCCCTCCAGTTCGAGCCCGGGCTCACCGCCGGCCTGCGGATCTTCCAGGAGGACCGCCGCTGCCTGCCGTTCCTGGACGGCTACCGCACCTTCCTCGAGGTCATGAACGCGTCCGAGCTGAGCGAGGTCAGCGTGCTCCAGGCCTGCGCCCAGCTCAAGGATGCCGGCCGCCTGAAGATCCTGGAGCCCAACGCCACGGTCGCCGCCGCCACCATGAAGGGCGGCCTGTTCTGGAAGAACGAGCATGTGGAGCTGTCCAAGGTCCACGAGGCCCGCTGGCAGGGGATGGGCCCGTACGGGCCGGTCGCCAGCGTCCGCCTGGTCTGGCCGGAAGGCCCAGCCGTGGCCCCGGTCAAATTCGTCAAGGGCCTCGCCGATCAGACCATTGGAATTCCAAAGGAACTTATGCAATCGTGGGGGCTGACTGAAGGATCCAACCTCACCGTCCGCCCCGCCCCCTGAACCTCAGCCTTCTTAGGGACCGATCCCATGGAAAACCAGGACTCCTTCACGCCTGCCGAGCCGGTCGAAGCCGCCGAGCCGATCATTGCCGAGGAACTCCCCCCTGAGGGACTCCTGCAGGAGTTCCGCAAGCGCAGCGAGGCCCTGGACAGCCGGCTGGACACGCTGCTCGAGCTGGTCCAGGTGATCCGCGGAGAGATCCACGTCGAGAGCCAGACCGAGCTCCAGCATCTGGCCCGGGCCGCCGCCGACATGGCCAACGGCAAGATCTTCCAACAGATCGACATCAAGGCCAAGGGCGAGCTGGGGGCCCTGGTGACCAGCATCAATTCCACCCTGCTCAACCTCCAGCAGCTGGACACCTCGGTGAAGCACCAGAGCACCCAGGTGCCCGAGCTGGCCGCCCAGCTCGACGCCATCACCGCCGACACCGAGAAGGCCACCCAGAACGTCATGAACCGGCTGGATGTGCTGATGGCCGCCAGCGACGAGGCCCAGGGTTCGGTCAAGGACGCGGTCAAGGCCCTGCTGGCCACCCAAGAGGCCCAGGCCAAGGTCCAGGCCCAGATGGACGCCTTCCTGGCCCGCGCCACCGAGGGCGCCGACCCGGTCCAGCTGGCCCAGGAGGTCCTGGAGTACATGTTCGTCCAGCAGCTGACCCCGCCGCCCCCGCCCGCGGACATGGAGAAGTGCCTGGCCCCGCTCACCACGGTCTCCGACGAGGCCTTCGAGATCCTGAACACCCTCCAGTTCCAGGACATCACCCGGCAGAAGGTGGAGAAGGTGGTGCTGCTGCTCAAGCAGTTCAAGGACGGCCTGAGCCGCCTGCTGGCCATCTTCAACATCGAGGGCTTCGACGGCGCCGCCGCCCCGGCGAAGGACGAGGCGGTCTTCGAGAACCGCGTGATCGCCACCCAGGAGCACATCTTCGAGACCTCCCTGGAGGCCGACGACAAGAAGGAATCCGTGGACGACATCATCGCCCAGTTCCGCAAGGGCCAGGGCTGAGGTCAGTTCCCGGCGGCCCTGCGCAGGACCCCGATATCCAGCTTGCGCATCGCCATCATGGCGGCCACCACCCGCTTGCGGGCCGCGGCGTCGGGCGAGTTGAACAGGGCGTGGAAGCCCTTCGGGATGATCTGCCAGGATACCCCGAACCGGTCCTTGAGCCATCCGCACTGGCCCTCTTCGCCGCCCGCGGTCAGCTGCTCCCAGAGTTCGTCGGCCTCCTCCTGGGTCTCGGCGATCACCGCGAAGGACACCGCCGGCGTGAGGAGGTATTCCGGGCCGCCGTTCAGGGCGGTGAACTCCTGGCCGTCGATCACGAACCGGACCGTCAGGACCGACCCGGCCGGGCGCGGCAGGCCTTCGGGGTAGCAGGTCGTCTCGAGCTTCCGGGAGTTGCGGAAGATCGAGACGTAGAAATCGGCGGCCGCTTCGGCCTGGCCGTCGAACCAGAGGCATGGGCTGATCTTCTGCATGGCGGGCTCCCTGCAGGGAATATGGGCCGGCCCATGCGGGATGCAACCTACAAGGTGCCCGCCGCGAACCCGGTGCTGAACGCCGCCTGCAGGTTGTAGCCGCCCACCGGCCCGTCCACGTCCAGCAGCTCCCCGCAGACCCGCAGGTTGTCCCAGCCCTTCACGGCCATGGTGCGGGGGTCCACGGCGGCCAGGGCGACCCCGCCCGCGGAGACTTCGCCCTTTTCCAGGTCCACCGGCCCCGGCGCCCCGAGGGGGAAGGCCAGCACCAGGGCCACCAGCCGCCGGCGGGCGGCCCGGGGCAGGTCCTTGAGGCGCTGATCCGGGCCCAGGCCGAGTTCCTCCTGCACCGGCCCGCAAAGCCGCTCGGGCAACCAGCGGCCCAGCCAGGTGCGCACGGCCAGGTGCGGGTTGGCCTGCTGCTCGGCCACCAGCTGGCCGTCCAGATCCGCTTCGGGCAGGCGGGTCAGGGCGTAGCCCAGCCAGGCGTCCCCGGCCCTCCGGGCGGCCTCGGCCGGGCGGCTCAGTTCCAGGGCCGAAGGGCCGGTGATGCCGCCCCGGGTGAACAGGATGTCGCCCGGAAACCGGGCCAGGGCGCGGCCTTCGGGGCCGGCCCGGAGGACCAGGGCGCCGTCCCGCAGCGCCACCCCTTCCCAGGCGGGCCGGGGCCGGACCAGGGGGATCGGCGCCAGCGCCGGGAACCAGGGCGAAACCGGAACGCCCAGGCCCCGCAGCCAGCCGAGGACTTCGCCGCGGGTGCCGGTGCGGGGGTAGCTGGCGCCGCCGGTGGCGAGGATGAACTGGTCGCCCGGGAGGACCGTGCCATCGGCGAGCCGCAACGCTTCCAGGCGCGGCGCGGTCCCTTCCAGGCCCGCCACCCGGGCGTCCAGGAGCACCCGCACCCCGGCTCGGCGGACGACCGCCTCGAAGGCGGCGGTCACCAGGGCGGCGGCGCCGGGACCGGCGACCGGAAAGACCCGCCCGTTGTCCCGGGCCTGGGTGACGACCCCTTCCCGGGCCAGCAGGTCGAGCACCTGGGTGTTGTCAAAGGCGTGGACGGAGGGGCGCAGGAACCGGGCCTGGGCGGGGGGAAAGGCGGCCAGCAGGCTGGCCACGCTGCCGGCATGGGTGATATTGCACCTGCCGCCGCCGCTGATCCGGATCTTCATGCCCAGGCGGTCGTTGGCCTCCAGCAGGGTGGCCTCGTGGCCGAGCGTGGCCGCCCGCCATGCCGCCAGCATGCCGGCGGCGCCGCCACCGGCCACCCGCACCTTCAAGGGCGGGCCCCGGTCCCCTGGTTCTTCTGGAGGGCCTGGGCCAGGGTGCGGAGGATGGTCCCGGCCGAGACCCCCGCCGGCACCGGCAGCCCGGCCAGGGTGCCCTTGAAGCCCGCCTCGCGCAGGGCCAGGATGCGCTGCTCCAGGGCCGCGGCATCGGTGCCGGGGAGCACCAGGACGAAGGTGCGATCGGCCACCCGGCACAGGGCCTCGCCCTGGTTCAGCCGGGCGCTCAGGAAGCGGGCATGGCTGGCCATGAAGGCCTTGGCCTCCAGCCATCCGGAGACCGGCTGGTAGCAGCCCGCCCCCAGCAGCGCCAGCGGCTGGCGGGCCTTGGCCAGCCAGCCCTGGACCAGGGTCAGGTGGGCTTCCAGGAAGGCCTCGGAATAGGCCCCGGTGGGGGGGTCGACCAGCAGGTCCCGCTCGATGCCGATCCGGTCGGCGCTGCGGCCCAGCAGCAGCCGGCCCTCCCGCAGGAGGACGTCGACCCGGACCTTGAGCTCGGCACCGTTGGAAGGAACGACCAGGTAGTCCATGGGGCCGCTGTCGGGGCCCACCAGCTTGCGCTCCATGGCCTCCCGGGAGCACAGCATCAGCACCGGCAGATCCCGGCTCTTGACGAAATTGCGCAGGTGCCCGACGAAATCGGGGCCCGAGCCGTCGATGAGCTGGTGCTCGATGATCATCAGGTCGGGCAGGCCCTGGCCCATGCGGTCCAGGCAGCTGCGCAGGGAATCCGCCCAGACCACGTCGTGGCCGTGGCCGCGCAGCTTGTCCACGACCCACTCGCGGGTCTCGGCGGAGGTCACCGCCACCAGGATCCGGGCCCTGGGCTGCTCCTCCCAGCGCCAGCCCCGGTGCTCGCCCTGGCTGGCCTTGATCTCCTCCTGCAGGCTCTGGATCAGCAGGTGGGCCCGGACCCGCGAACGCAGCTCGACCAGGTTCAGCGGCTTGTTCAGGAAGTCGTCGGCGCCGGCCTCGAAGCTCCGCTCCTTGGCTTCCTGGCCCATGGAGGTGAAATGAATGACCGGGATGTGCCGGGTCTCGGGGTCGGCCTTGATCCTCCGGCAGACCTCGAAGCCGTCCATTCCCGGCATCATGATATCCAGGAGGACCAGGTCGGGCCGGTCCTCCTCGATCCGCGCCATCGCCTCCAGCCCGTCCGCGGCGAACACCAGCCGGCAGCCCATCTTGGCCAGCTGGGCTTCCAGGTGCCGGCGTACCACGGCATCATCATCCACAACCAGGATGCTTCGGAGTGGGACCTGCCCCAAAGAGACATTCATGGATTCCATTCAACTATGATAGTGGAGTTTCGAATTCAAGGAGAAGGTATGACATCCGCTTCCCCTCGCGTCGCCATCCTCATGGGCTCCCGGTCCGACTGGGAGACCATGGAGGAAACCGCCAGGACCCTGTCCCAGCTCGGGATCCCCTACGAGGCGCACGTGGCCTCGGCCCACCGCACCCCGGACAAGGTCCTCGCCTTCTGCGAATCGGCCGAGGCCCGGGGGCTCGGGGTGATCATCGCCGCGGCGGGCGGAGCGGCGCACCTGGCCGGCGTCTGCGCGGGCAAGACGCACCTGCCGGTCCTGGGCGTTCCTATGAAAGGTTGGTCCCTGAACGGCCTGGACGCCCTTCTGGCCACGGTCCAGATGCCGGCCGGCATCCCGGTCGGCACCCTGGCGATCGGCAAGGCCGGCGCGATCAACGCCGCCCTGCTGGCGGGCGCGATCCTGGCCCTCGGCGATCCGGACCTGCGGGACCGCCTGCTGGCCTTCCGCCGGGCCCAGACCGCCAAGGCCCTGGCCGACGATGACCTCCAGCTGCCCGGCCAATGATAGGCTGATCGCATGACCGGAATCGGCTTCCATCCCCCCAGGCCCGCGCAGTTCCGCCGTCTGGGCCACGTCCTCTACCCGGCCGGCCTGCGCATGCAGAAGGCCATGGCCGACTATGTGCAGGAACCGGGGCGCCCGGACCAGATCCTGGTCCTCGAGCACAACCCGGTCTTCACCCTGGGCCGCAATGCCTCCCGCCGGGACATCCACGTCACCGACGCCTTCCTGGAGTCCCGCGGGGTCGAGGTCCACGAGATCGACCGGGGCGGCCAGGTGACCTACCACGGCCCCGGCCAGATCGTGGTCTACCCCATCTGCAACCTGCGCGGCGGCCGCGAGGACGTGGGCCGGCTGGTGCGCGGCCTGGAGGAGGCCATGATCCGCTGCGCCGCGGATTTCGGGGTCCAAGCCGAGCGGATCAAGGGCCTGCCCGGGATCTGGGCCCAGACCCCCCGGGGACCCGAGAAGCTGGGCGCCGTGGGCCTCCACCTGCACCGCTGGATCACCACCCACGGCATCGCCTTCAACGTCGACCCGGACCTTGCCCATTTCCGCTGGATCACCCCCTGCGGCATCACCGACAAGGGCATCTGCTCCCTGCGGTCCCTGCTGGGCGACGCGGCCCCCGGTTGGGACGCGGCCGCCGACCGCCTGCAGTTCCACCTGGCCGGGAGCCTGGGCCTGGACATCCAGCCCGTCCCACCCCCCAGCCGCAGCATCTCCGCCCTGACCTGGCGGCGCGGCGCCCAGGGTCCCGAGGTGCTGGTGATGCTCCGCAACCCCGACCACGGCCTGTGGTGGTCGAGCGTCACCGGCATGATCGAGCCCGGGGAGGGGGCCGAGGCCGCCGCCCACCGGGAGCTGCTGGAGGAGACCGGCCTGCGCGGAATCCTGACCCCCATGGATTTCACCCACGCGTTCTGGATGGACCCGGCCATCATCGGCCTGCCCCCGGGCGCCCCCCGGTTCAACTCGGAGGTCTGCTTCCACCTGGAAGTGGACCCCGCGGCCGAGGTGCGGCTGGCCCTGGACGAGCACAGCGAATTCCGCTGGTGCACCCTGGCCCAGGCCCACGACCTGATGCGCTGGGAAGGTTCCAAGGCCGCCGTCCTGCGCCTGGCCCGGATCCTGGCGGCCCCGCTAAACCTTTCCCCGCCCCAGGTTTCTGTTGTTCCAGAGGGGCCTGCGGATTTCAACACCCGCTGAAATTCGTTCTTGCCCTCAAACCACGATGCGTTCATCCTGCAGGTAGGCCCGCGCCTAAACCGCAGCCCCCCTAAGCTCGTAAGTCGTCTGTCCGATTGTTCCAAATGCCCCTGAAACCGAAGGAGTGGTGATGGTCCGTGCCTCCATGGTCCCCGTTCTCGCAATCTGCTGCAGCCTGGTCGCCCAGAGCCCCGCGCCCGCCAGCCAGCACCTCAGCCTCCAGGAAGCCATCAAGATCTCCCTGCAGAACAACCTGCAGGTGGACATCGCCCGCCAGACCAAGGAAGTCACGGTCGCCGGCATCCAGATCAACGAAGGCCTGTTCGATTGGAACCTCTCGGCCAGCGCCGCCGCCGCCCGGCTCGACTACGCCAGCGACAGCCCCGCCTACAAGGGTTCGCCCACGCTGGTCAAGGGCTTCGGCACCGCCTACAACCGGAACCTCACCGTGGACCTGAACAAGCCCTTCGACTGGGGCGGCAGCGTCGACTTCAACTACGCGCCGCTCTACAGCGGCTGGCGGGCGGACGCGACGACCGGGGTGCCCGCCGCCTGGAACCCCAACCCCTACGCCGGCGCCCTCAGCGCCACCTACAACCAGAACTTCCTGCAGGGCTTCGGCCGGGAGATCGGCAGCGCGCCGCTGGTGATCGCCCGCAAGAACGCCGAGGCGGCCGACTACAGCTTCCAGCTGGCGATCATCAACCTGGTCGCCACCACCGAGACGCAGTATTGGAACGTCGTCTATTCCCAGCGCTACCTCGACAACGAGAAGATCGCCCTGCAGCTGGCCCAGAAGCAGCTCAAGGAGAACCAGATCCGCCTGGAAGTGGGCACCATGGCCCCCCTGGACGTGACCAGCGCCGAGGCCCAGGTGGCGCAGGCCGAGCAGAACATCATCACCGCCGAGGCCAATCTGGCCAACGCCAAGGACACCCTGATCCGGTCGCTCTACCCCAATGCCGAGCGCCCGCCGGTCCTGGAATGCACCGACGCCCCCACCCTCTCCCACATCCAGCTCAAGGAGGATGAGGCGGTCAAGATGGCGCTGGCCCGGCGGGTCGAGCTCAAGGCCGCCCGGGTCAACACGGACGTGGCCAAGCTGCAGTACAAGGTCGCCGACAACAAGACCCTGCCGACCCTGGCCGCCTTCGCCAGCTACAGCGGCGGCACCGACAACTACGCCAGCCTCAGCCCGGTCAACACCGATCTCACCGGCGCCAAGTACCCCGGCTACACCGTCGGCCTGAAATTCGCCGTGCCCCTGCAGAACCGCGCCGCCAAGGGCGCCCTGTCGGCGGCCCGGGCCACCCTCCGGGGCTCCGAGCTGACCCTGCGCGACCAGGAACTGAGCATCACCCTTCAGGTGCGCACCGCCGTGCGCAACGTCGAGGCCACCGAGAAGACCGTCAAGGCCGCCGAGAAGACCCGCTACTTCAACGAGAAGGAGCTGGAAGCCGAGCAGAAGAAGTTCGAGAACGGCATGTCCACCAACTTCATCGTCCTGCAGGTCATGACCAACCTCGACAACGCCCGCAGCGCCGAGGTCCAGGCCCAGATCGCCTACGCCAACGCCGTCACCGCCCTGGAATCCTCGGTAGGCAACCTGATGGAAGCCCGGAACCTCAAGATCCAGTAGGACCCTGGGGCCGGTATTCGGGCTTGAGCTGCATGCCCTGGTCGTAGTGGTCCAGGGGGTGGAAGGGCAGCGGCTGCATGGCCGGGATGGCCAGCAGGTGCTTGCGGAATTCCTCCAGGGTCGCCAGGCGCTGGGTGTCGCTCATGCGCGCGGGGCCCCAGGCGATGAACGGCGGCAGCACCTCCATGCCGCAGAAGTACAGGATGCCGTGCTGGATCGGGTACAGGATCCGCTCCATCTCGCCGTTGATGCCGTGCTCGGAGTAGATCGGCGCCGGGCCGCCGGTGGTGATCGACAGCATGGCCTTGCGGCCCTTCAGGCCGCCGTGGTCGTACCACATGCCGCCGCCATAGGCGAACCCCATGGTCAGCACCCGGTCCACCCAGCCCTTGAGGATGGCCGGCATGGAGAACCACCAGAGCGGGAACTGCAGGATCACCAGGTCCGCGTCCTGCAGCTTCTCCTGCTCCTGGACGATGTCGTGGGAAAGGGTGCCCAGTTCCCGGGCCGACTTCTCCTCGAGCTGGCGCTTGAGGTAGTAGCGGTCGCGCCGCTCCAGGAAGTCCTCGCCGTCGGCCACCGCCTTGAACTTCATCCGGTAGAGGTCCGACACGGTCACGGGATGGCCCTCGGCCTCCAGGGTCTGGACGGCGGTGTTCTTCATGGCGGCATTGAAGGAGAAGGGTTCCTCGTGGGCGTAGACGATCAGTGTCTTCAAGGGCCCTCCGCTCGCCGGTCGTGGATTTTCACTTGCACGATTATGCCGGAAACACCGGGGAATCAAAGGTCCCCGGGCAGGTCCACATCCCAGCTCCCCTGGGGGAACGGCACCGCCACCACCTCCGGGCCCCGCAACAGGCTCCGGGCGCCCTGGTCGCCTCGGAGGCCGAGCAGCTGGTCCCGGCAGCGCGCCGGCAGGAGCGCGGGAATGCCCAGGACGCCGCCGTAGGCGCAGGCCACCGGCGCGCCGGACCAGGCCGCCAGGAGCCGGCCCACCAGCGCGGCATCCACCGCCGGCTGGTCGCAGACCAGGAACAGCACCGCCTCCCAGCCCTCCGGCAGCGCCGCCACCCCGGCCCGGATCGAGCTGGCCATGCCCTCCTCCCAGCCGGGGTTGACCACCACCTGCACCGCCAGCCCGGCCAGTTCCGCGGCCATGGCCTCGGCCCGGCAGCCGGTGACCACCAGCACCGGCGCGCACGCCCCGGCGGCGGCCACGGCCCGGCGCAGCAGGGTCTCCCCCTGGTGCCGGACCAGCTGCTTGGGCTCGCCCAGGCGCCGGGAGGCGCCGGCGGCGAGGATGATGGCCGGGATCATGGCTGGACCGGCAGGCTGCGGATCTTGCCGTTGAGGGTGAGGCGGATGGGGGCCATGGCGGCGACCTGACGGGAAACTTGCAACCAACAGCATAGTGCCTTGGCGTTATCATCAGCCTTACCGATTTTATGGAGTTCTGCATGCTCATGCTTCCCCTCACCTTCGCCTTGATTGCCGCGGTGGCCGAGCCGCCGGCGCCCGCCACGCCGAGCCTGATCGCCGCGGAATACGCGTTCGCGGACCAGTCCGAGAAGGACGGTACGCGCGCGGCCTTCCTGGCCGCCCTGCACCCGGACGGCATGGTGTTCATCCCCCGCCCCGTCAACGGCGTGGCCTACTACAAGACCCAGCTGGAGTTCGGCTCATCCCTGCAGTGGTTCCCGACCCGGGTCGAGGCCTCGGCCGCCGGCGACCTTGGCTATTCCACCGGCCCGTTCACCTTCCGCACCGCCAAGGACGCCCCGGTCGGCGTCTTCGGCTGGTTCGTGAGCATCTGGGAACGGGACGGCGCCAGCCCCTGGAAGGTGCGCCTGGACATCGGCATCACCACCCCCGACCCCACCCACCAGCCCCCCCCCACGCCCCTGCCCCGCAGCACCGCCGCCCTGATGCCGACCGCCACCGCCAAGGTCGCCGCCTCCCCCGAGCTGCTGGCCCTGGACCGCACCTTCAGCGACGAGGCCACCAAGAACATCGGCAACGCCTACAAGGCCCGGATCGACGCCGGCGTGCGGTTCTACCGCAAGGGCCGGTTCCCGCTGGAGGGGGCCGCCGCCCTGGACCGCTACCTGGACCAGTACCCGGTCAATTTCCAGCCCGAGGAGTCCATGGTCTCCGGCAGCGGCGACCTGGGCTTCACCCGCGGCCTCATGAACCGGATGGACCCCGCCGGCAAGCAGACCTCCCACTACCTCCACATCTGGAAGAAGGCCGCCGGCAACTGGAAGCTGGCCGTCGAAGTGGAAGTCCCCACCAAATAGCCTGCAGTCCCGATAGTTCGTCCCGTGCCGGCATGCCCTGCCGGCGGCTGCGGGACGGGCTGTCTGGGTCCCATTCATGGCGCCGACCCACCTCGGGTTCCCTTTTTTCGCCCTGACCCAACGGTACGCTCGCAGAACAAGATTCTGCTCGCGTAACGGTGGGTCAGGGCGAAAAAAGGGAACCCGAGGTGGGTCGGCGCGGACGGTGAGGAACGGGCGAAAGGTACCTGAGCCCCCGGCAGGGAAAGCCGGAGGGGGACGGAAAGCCCGGGTTGCAGCCTTGGCACGGGTGTCGCACCAAGGGGGTCCTGTGTCGGGAGTCCGTCGTGTGGTGCAAAGCCCTTGTTTTGTCTGGAATGCTGCTGGGGGCGGGCGGATCGGGGTTCGCCCAGGCCCCGCCGCCGGGGCAGTCGGAGCGGGAGCTGCAGGCGCCCCTGGTCCTGGATGACGGGAAACCGACGCCGGGACGGGCTGCCGAGCCGGCCCCCTCGGGATGGCGGGCGCTGGGGTCCATGCTCCTGGTCCTGGGGCTGGCCGGCGGCGGGCTTTATGCCTTCAAGCGCTGGGGTGCCAAGCGGCTGCCCGGCAGCGGTGGCGGCCGGCTGGTCCTGGAGGAGACCCTGGCCCTGGGCGAGCGCCGGTTCGTGGCGATCCTGCGGGCGGACGGGGAAAAATTCCTGATCGCCATGGGGCCCCAGGGGACCAACCTGCTCTCCCGGATGGATAGCGGCGAAGCGGGCGGCCCCGGGGAATTCGCCGAGGCCCTCGACCGCCAGGTGGACCTGGTCGCGCCCATGCCGGTCCGGGAGATGGAGGCGATGATCCGCCTGGAGCCGCAGCCATGAGGCGGTTCTGGCCGGTCCTGGTCCTGGCCCTCCTGGCCGGCGCGGCCCTGCACGCCCAGCAGGCACCGGCCAGCCTGCCCACGGTGACCGTAGATTTCGGCAAGACCCCGCACGGCCCGGCCCTCAGCGCCACCCTCCAGGCCGTGCTGATGCTCACCGTGCTGACCCTGGCCCCGACGATCCTCATGACCATGACCTGCTTCGTGCGGATCATCATCGTCCTGGGCTTCATGCGCCAGGGGATGGGCACGGCCCAGACGCCCTCCAACCAGGTGCTGATCAGCCTGGCCCTGGTGCTGTCGTTCTTCATCATGGCGCCGGTGGGCCGGGAAATTAACCAGACCGTCCTGCAGCCTCTCGAGCGCAACGAGCTGAGCACCGAGCAGGCTCTGGACCGGGCCGCCGCCCCGCTCAAGGTGTTCATGCTCAAGCACACCCGCAAGAAGGACATCTCGCTCTTCCTCAGCATCGCCAAGGCCCCCATCCCCCAGACCAAGGCCGACCTTGGGATGGAAGTGCTCATGCCGGCCTTCCTGATATCGGAACTCAAGACCGCCTTCGAGATCGGCTTCATGATATTCCTGCCGTTCCTGATCGTGGACATGGTCGTGGCGTCGATCCTGCTGAGCATGGGCATGATGATGCTGCCGCCGGTGGTCATCTCGCTGCCGTTCAAGATCCTGCTGTTCGTCCTGGTGGACGGATGGTACCTCATCGTGGGCTCCCTGGTCCGCGGCTTCGCCTAGGAAGGCTGCCATGAACGAACTCGTCATCATCGACATCGCCAAGGAGGCCCTGCGGACCGCCATCTACACGGCCGGCCCGGCCCTGATCGTGTCCATGATCATCGGCCTGTCGGTCTCGATCTTCCAGGTGGTCACCAGCCTGCAGGACCAGACCGTGGCCTTCGTGCCCAAGGTGGTCGGGGTGATGCTGACCGTGGTCCTGTGCTTCCCCTGGATGATGCGGGTCATGACCCATTTCGCCACCCGCATGTTCACCGAGTTCAACGGGGTCGTGAAGACCCTCAACTGATGCCGCAGACCCTCGGCAACCCCGCCCTGTGGGCCTTCACCGAGGCCCAGGTGCTGGTCTACATGCTCACCATGATGCGCCTGGGCGGGATGATCGCGACCATGCCCGGATTCGGCCAGACCCGGGTGGCCATGCAGGTCCGCGTGATCCTGGTGGTGATGCTGACCCTGATCGTCGCCCCGGCCGCGGGCCGGCCGGTGACGCCGGTGCTGGGCATGTACGACCTGGTGGCGGTGATGCTCCTGGAATTCTCCGCGGGCCTGCTCATGGGCCTGGCCGTGGCCTGGATCATCGACACCGTGACCTTCGCCGGCCAGCTCATGGACACCCAGATGGGGTTCTCCTTCGTGCAGTTCCTGGACCCGATCAGCGCCCACCCGGTGGCGATCTCCGGCTCCCTGCTGAGCCAGGTGACCATGATCCTGATCCTGGTCTCGGGCCTGCACCACCAGATGATCCGCGCCCTGGTCGAGAGCTACCGGATCCTGCCCATGGGCCGGCCCATGGCGGTCAACCCGGCCCTGGTGCTGACCCAGATGGGCCAGATCCTCGTCAAGGGCTTCCAGCTGGCCTTCCCGATCCTGTTCACCCTGTTCATGGTCGACTTCATCGCCGGCCTGGCCGGGAAGTTCATGCCCCAGCTGCACCTCATCACCCTCACCTTCCCGGTCAAGATCGCCCTGGGGCTCACCCTCCTGGGCATCCTGCTCCGGGAGTTCTCCCCGTGGATCCAGCCGCTGTTCGAGGCCGCGCCGCGGGAGGCCCTGCGCCTGCTGGTGAGCCATGGCTGATCCCTCGAAAACCGAGAAAGCCACACCCAAACGCAGGCAGAAGGCCCGCGATGACGGGTCGGTCCTCAAGGTCCAGGACCTCGATTCCACCGTCATGCTCTGGGCCAACTACTTCCTTTTCCTGGCCCTGGGCGCGGCCACCTTCGCCGGCCTGGCGGCCATGATGGCCCACCTTCTGGGCCGGGTCGACCAGACCGCCCTCGTGAGGCAGGACAACCTCCGCCCCCTGGCGATCGAGCTGGTCCTGATCCTCGCCAGGGTCCTCGGCCCCTTCCTGCTCGCCAACTTCCTCCTGGCGCTGGCCAACCAGCTGCTCCAGCACGGCTTCTCCCTGCACCTGAACCTGCTCCAGCCAAAGTTCAGCAAGTTGAATCCGGTCAATGGGTTCAAGAAACTGTTCTCGGCGCAGTCGGTGGTCAATCTGCTCAAGAGCGTGGCCAAGTTCACCATCATCGCCTGGGTCTCCTACCTGGTGGCCAAGCCGCGGCTGCCCTTCATCCTCGCCACCATGCACCTGCCCATGGGCCAGGCCCTGGAATACTTCCGGGAGACCATCTTCCTGCTCTACCGGAACATCATGCTGGTGATGATCGTGCTGGCCGGGGCCGATTTCATGTACCAGCGCTACGCCTTCGAAAAGGGCATGCGCATGACCAAGCAGGAGGTCAAGGACGAGGCCAAGGACGCCGAGGGCAACCCCCAGGTCAAGGGCAAGCAGCGGCAGATGTTCTTCTCGGCCTCCATGCGCCGGATCATCACCAAGGTGCCCAAGGCCTCGGTGGTCATTACCAACCCCACCCACTTCGCGGTGGCCCTGCTCTACGACCCCGGCACCGCCGCCCCGATCGTGGTGGCCAAGGGCGTGGACCACCTGGCCCTGAAGATCCGGGAGCGGGCCAGGATCTCCGGCGTGCCCATCGTCGAGAATCCGCCCCTGGCCCGGGCCATCTACCACAATGTCGAGCTGGACAAGCCGATCCCCGGGGAGCTGTACCAGGCCGTGGCCCAGGTCCTGGCCTATGTCTACCGGCTCAAGGGCGCTGCATAAAATTTTTATTCAAAATGCAGGAAAAAAACTTGGGCAACCGGCACATCCTACCGAAACAATAGACAGACACGGTGGAAACCCCTTGGTACCTCCCATCATCCCGACCCATCTCCCGCCCCAGCGCCTCCTTCTGGTGGATGATGATGCCGTGCTCCTCGAAACCCTACAGGAACTGCTGACAGCAGAAGGGTTTGCAGTCACCGCGGCGGCCTCGGGGGAGGCCGCCGGCGCGTTCCTGGAAGCCGCTCACCCGCCTTTTGACCTGGTGCTCACCGACCTGGTCATGCCAGGCAAGACCGGCATGGACGTCCTCCGCCAGGCCCTGGCCATCAACCCCAGCGCCACGGTGCTGGTCCTCAGCGGCTACGGCACGGTCCGGGAGGCTACCGAGGCCATGGACAAGGGCGCCTTCGGCCTGGTCAACAAGCCGCTCCAGCTGGAAGCCTTCCGCCAGACCCTGCGGCGGATCGTCGAGCGCACCCAGCTGATCCGGGAACGGGACCAGCTCAAGGGCAGGGTCCAGGAACTGGAAGGCCGGATCGGCCGGCTGGAGGCCATCCAGGGCCGCATGGAAATGCTGGCCCAGCGCATGGACCCGCGCCTCCCGGAAACCGACCAGCTCCAGCTGCTCAAGGCGCTCCGGAGCCGCAACCTGTTGGACGAGGTGCAGTTCGAGACGGCCCGCAAAGCCCTCCTGGCCGGGTGGCAGCCGTGAGACCGCTGGCCGCCGCCCTCCTGGTGGGGGTGCTCGCCGCCGGGGCTGGCCGCGCGGGCGAAGCCGGCCGGGGCCGCATGAATGACGAACAGATCCTGGCCCTGGCCCGCAAGGCCATGGCCTCCAGCGACGAGAAGCTGCAGCGGTCGATCCTGCCGCAGCTCGAGGCTCACCACTTCAAGAGCACCCTGTCCCGGGAGCGGGAGACCGTCCTGTTCGCCCAGGGCCTGCTCCAGGACCGCATGGGCGACGTGGCCCGGGCGGCGGTCACCTACCACAAGCTGGAGGCCGGCTGGCCCCAGTCCCCGTTCCTCCCCGAGGCCCAGGCGGTCATGGCCCAGGCGGCCCTGGAGCACGGTCGCCACAAGGAGGCCGAGTCCCGCCTTAACAAGGCCCTCTCCGGGGACATCCCGGCCGAGAGCGTGCGCCGCTGCCAGGAGCTGCTGCTCTGGTGCCTGGCCGACCAGGGCCGGGCGGCGGAGGGCCTGGCCACGGTCCGGGCCCTGCAGCCCCTGGGCTCCGCCAGGCCGACCGAGAAGGGCCTGGTGGGCATCCTCGAGGCCCTGTGCGCCGCCGAGAAGCGCAGCGAAGCCGAAGCGGTCATGGCCGACTACCACAAGTTCTATCCCAGAGGCGCCTATGCCGACCGCGTGGAACTGGACTGGGGCAAGCTCCTGGGCACCACCGGCGATTCCCGGAACGCCGCCAAGGTCTTCCAGAAGCTCATCCAGAACCACCCCGCGGCCCCCGAGGCGGACGAGGCCCGCATGGCCCTGGCCACCCTGCTCACCGAGGGCTCCCTGCCGCCCAAGGACGCCGCCGGCTACCCGGACCCCCAGGCGCTCCTGTCGCGGGTCAAGAAGACCGGCAGCAAGGAGGACGCGACCCGCAGGGCCCTCATGATCAACCTGCGGATCGCCCTCAAGGAGCACCACTGGGAGACCGCCATGGACACCGTGGCCCAGTTCCGCGCCACCAAGCCGACGCCCGGCGAGGAGCAGCCCGTGGACGAGCTGCGCGCCGAGGCGGTGCGCGGCTTCGCCCAGGACGCCCTGGACAAGAAGGAATACCTCCGGCTGCTGCCGTTCCTGGACGGCGAGACGATCCAGGCGCTCAGCCCGGCCCAGCGCCTGGCCCTGGCCCGGGGCCTGTCCGGCAAGGGCCTGCCCGACGCCGCCCGGGCCCTGGCCCGGGCCGCCCCGGTCAAGGAGCAGCCGGCCCTGGCCAAGGCCACCCTGGAGGGCCTGGCCCCCGGTTCCGACCCCCAGACCGTCCTGACCCTGATTCCGGCCAAGGGCGAGAACCCGCAGGAAAGCCTGCAGCGCGCCCAGGCCGCCCTGGCCCTGCGCCAGTGGCCGGTGCTCAAGGCCGCCCTCGCCCATGCCCGGCCCGGCGCCGACCGCATCCAGGCCCTCCTGGGCTACCTGAACCGCCCCCTCGAAGCCCCGGAAACCGCGGCCGACCGGTCCCGGGAGGTCGAGTCCTGGCTGTCCCGCGCCACCGAGAAAGGCCCCGACCGCGAGCCCCTGGTGATCCTCGCCGCCGACCACAAGGCCCGCCAGGGCGACTGGAAGGGCGCCCTGGCCCTCTACCCCGCCGCCCCCGCCGCCGCGCAGAGCCAGGGCTGGGTCGCTCTCATGCGCGCCACCTGCCAGGCCCGGCTGGGCCACGCCGACACCGCCCTGGCCACCCTGAAGGAGGCCAAGGACGTGGCCGGCTTCAAGAACGAGCGGGCCTCGCTGGAAAAACGCTTGGGGCTTTGATTGTAATTCTCCGCGATCCTCCGCGAGATCTCCGCGGTCTCCGCGTCAAACTGGTTTCAAGGGTGTGCCTGCGCGCGTAATTTTTGCGCCGACACACCCGTGAAACCAACTTGACGCGGAGACCGCGGAGATCTCGGTGGAGTAGGGGAGGAGTCGCCCCCTCCCCCCTCGTGGAACCGGACTTGCAGATTTCCCGCATCCGGCTCGCCCATGAACTCTGTCACCGCCAGGTATCGCAGGCAGTTGATGACCCTAGAGCC